>Ga0114898_1000089_pt1 | contig 92887 bp, 93 predicted proteins | sample Malvired_Geostar_FD_83496 | JGI IMG/M metagenome (GOLD analysis project Ga0114898, IMG submission 83496) | Marine viral communities from the Global Malaspina Expedition - Malaspina viral metaG DeepMed_Geostar | ecosystem: Environmental > Aquatic > Marine > Oceanic | place: Mediterranean Sea...
GCCCTGGCCGTCGAAGGTCGCGGTGAAAACGATCTGGCCCGTCCGACCGCTGACGGTGTCCGTGAGCCGCTGAACCGGCGTGCCGTGATCGACATCAACTTCTGATCCGGTTTCCGGATCGGTCCGGCCTCTCCCCGCGAGAGACCGGACCGAACCGGACCGGCCCGGAGGGTCGACAGACTGCAGGTCAACAGACTTCAACCCACCGCCGTGGCCCCCGGTCACGGCGGTGGTGTTGTTTCAGGGGGTCGGTTATGCCTCGGGCTGGACCTCGAACACCCGCACACCCCTGTCCGCCAGAGTGACCTCGACCGCCTCCTTCAGGGCCTCGACGGCGGCCGACAGGACAGCGGCGTCGCGTCCCCGCACCACCAGCTGGGTGCCGTACTCACCCACGGTGCCGTGTCCGAACGGATAGCTGCCAAAGCTCAGGGTCCGGTTGGCATCGGCGGCGGCCGTCAGCAGGTCCGCGACATCGCCCTCGCCGACGCCCTCGACCTTCAGCGTCCGGGCATGGGTGATCGACCCGACCCGCAGGCGAGGCGCCACATCGTCCAGCATGGCGGTCATGATCTTCGGCACTCCGGCCATGACGAACACATTGCCGATCTGGAAGCCCGGCGCGTCCGTGACCGGATTGGCGATCAGCGAGCCGCCTTCCGGGATGCGGGCCATCCGCCGTCGGGCGTCGTTCAACTCATCGCCATAGCGCTGCTCCAGAATCGCCAGCGCCTCGTCATCTTCGGGCAGGGCGACCCCCATGGCCTCGGCCACGCAGTCGGCGGTGATGTCATCATGGGTCGGCCCGATGCCGCCCGTCGTGAACAGATAGTCGTGGCTGCCCGACAGGGTCCGCACCGCGTCGATGATCTGTTCCGGCGTGTCACCCACCGTGCGCGCCTCCTTCAGGTCGATGCCGAGCGCGGTCAGAAACCGGGCGAGGGTGTTCAGATTGGTGTCCTTCGTCCGGCCCGAAAGAATCTCGTCGCCGATGATCAGGACGGCCGCCGTGGGAGATGCCGCATCGTTCATCACAGGCTCTCCGGCTTGCGCACAGGGGCTGAAGGCCCGATATGGCCCGGCATCGGTCGCGGCATGGTGGGCATTCGTGCTATCCTCATGGTGACCTTCATTCCTTATGACGCGGTTCCTGCCGGACTATCGCGCCGAAACTGACTTACCGGGATGCCCCGCATGTATGAAGCCCAGGATATGGACGGAGATGTTTTCGTCCGCACCAACGAAATCCGCCTCTACGACGAGGAGGGGTTCGAGGGCATGCGCGCCGCCGGCCGTCTGGTCGCCGAAGCGCTCGATATGATCGGCGACTACGTCAAGCCCGGCGTCACCACGGGCGAGATCGACGACCGCATCCGCGAGTTCACCCTCGACCACGGCGCCGTGCCTGCCTGCCTCGGCTACAAGGGCTATGAGAAGACCGTCTGCACCTCGATCAACCACGTCGTCTGCCACGGCATTCCGGGTGACAAGGTTCTGAAGGACGGCGACATCGTTAACATCGACCACACCGTCATCGTCGACGGCTGGCATGGCGATTCCAGCCGCATGTATGCGGTCGGAGAGATCAACACCCGCGCCCGCCGCCTGATCGAGGTCACCTATGACTCGCTCGAGGTCGGCCTGGCCCAGATCAAGCCCGGCAACACCTTTGGCGACATCGGCTATGCCATCCAGCGTCTGGTCGAGGATCAGCGCATGAGCGTGGTGCGCGACTTCTGCGGCCACGGCATCGGTCGCCTGTTCCACGACAGCCCCAATGTCCTGCACTATGGCCGCCGGGGCGAGGGCGCGGTGCTCAAGCCCGGCATGTTCTTCACGGTCGAGCCCATGGTCAATCTGGGCAAGCCCCAGGTGAAGGTGCTGTCCGACGGCTGGACGGCGGTCACCCGCGACAAGTCGCTGTCGGCCCAATGCGAGCACAGCGTCGGCGTCACCGAGACCGGCGTGGAAATCTTCACCGCCAGCCCCGCAGGCCTGTTCCGCCCGACGTTCTGAGGCTAGCCTCCCCAGACGACGGGGAAGGCCATGCTGGAACAGCCACCGGAAAAACCCAAAGCGCCCCACCACGCCGGTCATCGCGAGCGGCTGCGGGAGCGGGCGCGGGGCGCCGGCATCCACCACCTGCCCGACTATGAGCTGCTGGAGCTGTTCCTGTTCCGCAGCCAGCCGCAGGGCGACGTCAAGCCGATCGCCAAGGCCCTGCTGGCCCGGTTCGGGTCGCTGGCGGCTGTGCTGGCCGCTTCGGTCGAGGACCTGATGACGGTCAAGGCCGAGGACACCAAGGGGCGTACCAAGGGCATCGGCGCCGAGACCGCCCTCGATATCGCCGCCCTGCACGAGGTTGCCCGCCGCGTCGCGCGGGAGGAGGCCGTCAACCGACCGGTCATCTCGTCCTGGACGTCCCTGCTGTCCTATGTCCGGCTCAGCCTGCAGCATGAACCGCGCGAGCAGTTTCGCGTGCTTTACAATACGTATATCACGCCCATACTGAACCCCGTTATCAAAGGGTTTCAGTGCCATGGATGCCATTCTCTACATTCGCTTCAGCACTGCTGAGCAAAAGACTGGTGACAGCTATGACCGGCAGCGGCGCGACGGACTAGCCTATATCGAGAAGATGGGCTGGCGACACACGGTCACCATCGAGGATTTGGGTAAGTCCGCCTGGAAGGGCGAGCATATGCTCAGCACGGGCGCGCTGGGCAAGCTGAGCGCCGAGGTTGCGGCCGGTGACATCGGCAAGGGCACAGTCATCGTCGCTGAAAAAACCGACAGGCTGAGCCGTGAGGGATGGGAGCCGCTGTTCGACTGGCTGCGCGACATGACGCGCAGGGGCGTGAGCGTGGCCACGACTGACGGTCATCTGTTCAGTCCAGAAACCATGAAGGACCAACTCAGCATCATCAAAATCCTGCTGGGTGGACAGGCGGATCAATCCCACTCCGAAACCATCAGTAGACGGGTCCGGGATTCCTATGAAGCGGCCATTGAAGCCGCCGCCAACGGTGGCCCAAAAGTCAGCGGCAAATGTCCAGGGTGGATGACGCTGAACAAGGACCGAATGGGGTTCACCTACCACGCTGATCGAGTGGCGTTGGTGCAGGATATCTACGAGCAAGCGGCTGCTGGCAGAGGTGCCCGGTGGATTGCCAAGAACCTGAACGAGCGCGGCATCCCACCGTGGGGCAGGAAGTTCAAAGCTGGTGTGGGCTGGGACCCCACGACGATCAACTGGATCATTCAAAGCCCCGCAGTCGAGGGCGAGTTTCGTGTGGGTTACAGCAACCCTGCAAGGGTCAAGACGGCACCCCGTACCATTCCCGGCTACTACGAACGCATCGTGGACGCAGACCTCGTGGCAAGGGCGCGGGCGGCGTTCGAAAGCCGAAAAGTCACAGGCGGCGGTCGCCACACGGCCACGGCCGTCAACCTGTTCAGGGGGCTCATGCGCTGCGGCACGTGCGGCTCACGAATGTATCTCAACAGCAGGCACAACAGGTACGCGCTACAGTGCGTGTCTGCTGGCGGGTCACGAGGTTGCGATGCCAAGGAAACCTACCTCTACGACGACTTCGAACAGACGGCATTGGACACCATTTTGGATTTGGCGCTGGACGACAAGTGGTTCAGCAAAGCCGACGATACCTATCCCCTGACAGTGGCGCTGGCGGAAGCGCAGCAGCGCCTAGCGGACCACGAAGCGCGATTGCAGCGAGCGGTGGACAAGGTGCTAGATGACGAAGTTGGTGAACTCTTTGCCGCGCGCCTCCCCAGTTTGAAGCGTGCTGTGCAGGATGCCACCAATGAGGTGAGCGACACCGAGAAGGCCTTGGCCAGGGCAAGGGGCGTTGTTAGCGCCAACGAGCACCAAAAGCGGGTCATGGAAGTGCGCGGGGCGATCGAAGACCCTGACCCAGCCATCCGGGAGGCGAGCCGCCTCAAGGTCATCCAGGCCATGCAAGGCATCGTCGAAAGCGTGACCTGCGACCTCTACAGTGAATATGGGCGCTGCTTCAAAATCACGCTCAAGACCGGCGCCTATAACATCGTCATTGGCGACGACGGCGTGGTTTGGGAGCAGAACTACGACCCCGATTTTTACTTCGGTGACAACACGGATCACCTCACCCAAGGGGAGCCGGTGGCCAGTAAGCTGCTGGCCGACATTAGGCGACGGTGGACTGCTGAGACCTAACTGGCGGCGGGATGCGAGGGCCGATCGGCCGTGGGCCTCCCTGCAATACCCTACGGACCCTCAGAACGCCCCTCGACAATGCGCAGGGCTACTGCGCTGCCCCCGGCCTGCTTTGGCCCTGTACGGGGCGCGCTGGCGGCTTCGAGATCCCGCCTCAGGTGGCGAAGGTAGGCCTCGCCTAGCGCCTCGGGCTCCCAGCCATGGGTTTCGGCCAAGACGGCCAGCACAGGGTATCGTTTCCACGTTCGGTGACGCTCGTAAATCATCTCAACCAGTCGCCGGGTCAGCTCCAGTCGCGCTCGGCATAGAATTATGACGTTCGACGAGGTGGTGTCAGGCACACCGCCGTCGTCCTCTCCATCATTCAGCAATGCATTGACCCAGAGGTCCACTCGGAGGTGCGTCGGCGTGCGTCTGATTTCTGCCCGCACCTGACTGAACGCCAAGTCCCAAGCCGTGCTGCTGAACTCCGACCTAATCTGAGGTGCTGCCAGGGGAGGCCTCAGGCGCGGAGGCGAGTCGCGCAAAGGGAGCAAGGTGCGGACGTTCGGACGACCGGGCATCGATGAAATCTGTGAGGCTGCGTTCACTATGGTCGAAGGCCGCTTCGGTCAGCGCGCCCCGCATGAGTTCGAAGCGGAGCCAAACCCGGTACGTGTTGACCACGTCGGTTTCGCAGTAGTCCGCGACCTCCTGAATACGGCCAGTCGCCACGTACTCGGCCACCTTGGAGCCATCCACGCCGTCAGGCTTTCCGGGCAGGCCGAGGATGCGAGAAAGTTCGTCCAGCTTACATTTGCCCTGCATGCTGAAGCTCGCGAGGACATCGCAAAGATCAACCGCGTCGTCGGAGTACCGCTTGAAATAGCCCCTCGCGTACAGGCCCGGCGCCGACAACTTGTTGACCATTGCCCGATAGCGCAGCACCGGCAGGTCAAAGCCGCTCCCGTTGAAGGATACCAAGCAGGGCCGCAGTTCGTTCAGGCGGTCTGCGAAACTGGCGATTAGGTCGGCTTCACTGCGATCCCCGATGTGTGGGGCACCAAGAGACCGGACGATCCAGCCATTGTCGCTGCTCTCCGCGATCAAGGCACCGATGCAGGCGATCCTGTGCAGGGGAAGCTTGCAGAACTTTTCACCCACGATCTCCTGTGCGCGATCTTCGTCATGCGGGTCGATTGCGTGGATGCGCGACACGGCCTCCAGATCGGGGATTGTCTCAAGATCGAAAACAACGACGTGGGCCATGGGGTCTCCCTGAGAGAAGCGTGATGGGCGGCATTGCCGCCCATCTATTTCAGCTTAGCTTAGCCCGCCTTCTTTGCCTTCGCCGTCTTCATCGTCGTAGCGCGGACCTGAGCGGCGGCAGCCACGGCGGCATCAAACTCACCGGCCAGCACCGCCTGATCCAGCGTGTCGATGATCGGGCCGATGGCGGCCAGGCCGTCAGCTTCCACTGCGGTCATGCCCTTCGCCAGTTCCAGCGGCTTCCCGCCGTAGCGGAGCTGGAAATAGACCTTGCCGCCGTCGCCGGTGAACCAGCCCTTGCGCACGTTGCGCGGGACCTCGACCCGCGTCCGGTTTCCCGCGTCGTCCGTCTTCGTCACGGTGCGGACGGCCGCATAGGGCTTGCCCGCCATCGTGGCCTCGACCAGCGCCCGCTGTTCCGCCAGATAACCACGAAGCTTTTCGCGATTGCGTTCCTGGGGACTGGCCGGCTGGCTCTGCGGCTTGGCGGCAGACAGGTTCAGGGATTTCAGAAGAGACATGAACACCTCGTTGTGGTTGTCGATGTCGCCGCTCTAATGCCGTCGTCCAGATATGCGACCAAAGACTGACCCGAAAATAATTCAGGCGTCACAACCATAGTTTTAGGGGATGAAAGTTGGTCTGCTCCGAGCGGCTTTTCGCTGCGGTCATCAGAAGGTCAACGTTAAGCGCGTGGGCGAACGCTTCAACGGGGAAGAGATATGGTGCGGCCACTACCCGTATGGGGGTCGATCGCGTCTATGATAAAACCAAAGTTCTTGTGGATGGACGCCTGATCGCCTCATAGTCAAAAGCACCCTCACATCAATAGCTCGGTCCCTCAACAGATCGTCCAAAATATATCTTGCTCGCGCAAGAGGCGTTTTAGCGGATACAGCAAGTATAATGTCCTGAATGCCTGAGGCAATTTCGAGAGCCATGGGCGTAATTAGAGGCGGTCCGTCCACAATTACAACGTCATATGGCTGCGCGATTAAGTCCCACATTTTTATGCTGCTCGCAATGTGAGCCATATCACAAGGCAATGCTGAAGCGGATCCTCCGCGCATGAAATATAGGTACGGATTTATTTGCAGAACTGGAATATCAAACTCGACGCCTGATAAATGTTTCTGTACCCAGTCTGACCACCCTTCGCCTTCGCCGTCTACATTTAGCAGGTAGGCGAGATTTCCATTTAATAGGTCGGCATCGACGATCAACACGCGCTTGTGAACGCGAGATAGGGCCAACGCTAGGCCTACTGCGGTCGTCGATTTGCCTTCTCCAGGGTTAGCGCTCGTAACTAATGTTATATTGCTTCGACGATATTGTTTCCACTGAACAAACTGCGCTCGCAAGTAGTCGTTCGTAACAATCATTTCATATTCGTTATGAATTTTCTCATGATGTCGGTCTTTCAATAGCGGGGTGCTTCCAAGCATATCAACCGATAGTACATCCAAGACATCGGAGGGAAGGGTGGCTCGCAACCACTTGTCCGCGCGTCCTTCTCGGATAGCTCCAATCAACATTCGACCAAAGTAAGCTCCGCCAATCAAGCAAACTACGCCGCTGATGATGATGGTGAAAAGAGGCGTCACGAAGGGAAGTCGGTCACCCTCGGCACCGAAAGCGCCAGCGTCCTCGGAGCATTTTGTCAGAAACGGAACTAAGAGAACGGCGCCGATCAGTCCCAATACGGCGCGAATTAGCCGGAAGTACCAATTTATCATCGGCCAGCCTCCCTAAGATCGCTGTGGCAATCCTAAAGGACGAATGGTGAATGAGCCAATCTCTTCACCGTTACAACTCTTAGAGGAATTGCTCGCTCCTTTGGGACGCTCTGTCATCCACAGGCCATATCCGCCTCAAGCCTTGACGAGTGAAACAAAACCCGAACATTGAGCCGCATGAAAGTGAAGCTCAAAAGCCAAGTCACATCTGCGGACCTCGCCAAGCTGCGCAAGATTGACCGTGACCTTCGAGCGCTGACCATCGGTCTCCACCCCGCCGCGCCCGCGTCCCACTCCTTGACGGCTGCGATTTGGGCGGTGAACGGTTGCGCTCGTCATTGGTCAGGTGAAGACCTTGGCTTGCCGTTCGAGACTCCCGAGGTGACCTGATCGATGTGTAACCTCTACTCCCTCCGAAAGGGCCCAGCTGCGATCCTTGATCTGGCGCGCGCTATGACCAACCACGCCGGGAATGTTGAAGGTGGATCAGTCTACCCGGACTACAACGCGCCGATCGTTAGGAGCGACGGCGACGGCCGCGTTCTGGCTGCCGCGAGGTGGGGGATGCCGTCGTCTCGCAAGGCGATCCTCGACGCCGCCACCCGCCGCGCTGACAAGCTGCGGGCAAAGGGCAAGGAGGTTGATTTTGACGCTTTGCTCAAGATGGAGCCGGACGGTGGCACGACTAACGTACGCAATACGTCGAGCCGACACTGGCAGCCGTGGCTAACCCCTTCGCACCGGTGCTTGGTGCCGTTTACAGCGTTCAGCGAACCTGGGCGCGACCACAATGGGACGTTTCGGCCGATCTGGTTTCGATTGGCAGGAGAGGACCCGGAGCCGCTTGCTTTTTTCGCGGGTATTCAGATGCAGGGATGGCAGGGGGTGCGGAAGATCAAGACCGGCTGGGAGACGGCTGACCTGTTCGCGTTTCTGACCACTGAACCGAATGCCGAGGTTGGCGCGGTCCATCCCAAGGCCATGCCAGTCATTTTGACCCAACCCGACGAGATCGAGACGTGGTTGACGGCAGAGTGGGATGACGCCGCCGCGCTCCAGCGCCCACTGCCCGATGGGGCCTTGGTTCAAGTTGCTGCCTCGTGATCAGCGGGACCAACCAAGAGAGGTAAACGGTGTTCGGCCTGGACCAGCAAACGATCGGGTTTATCGAAATTGTTGCGGGTGGGCTTGGGCTGATCTTCGCCCTTGGCGGATTTAAGCGGGCTCAAACGCACGGTTGGCGGAGCCGCCCCGATCAGGTGAATGCTTGGGGGCTGCTGATTTTCAGTGGGCTTCTCGTGGTCAACGGCCTAGTTTTTTGGCTGATGTCCTGAGCGGGCCACGCCCATAGTTTCAGGGGGTGAACGTATGGTTTGGGCCGGCTGAATTGAGCGCATCCGTCCAAGGCGTAATGACAGACTGCTAGCCCCCCAGCGTCGAGTAATAGGCCTCTAGAGCGCTTGGAATATCTGGGTATGCCTCATGCCCATCAAGTTCTGAGCCATCTCCGCAAACCGCCGTTACGGCCGTTTGGCCCACAGTGCCTTTTTGGACACGCGCCATTGGTGGTCGCGGACGAAGGTTTTGGTTCTCACTGGCTACGGCGCCTGTTCCGTAAAGTTGATCAAAGCCTGTGATTTGTACGGACTGAGAGGGGCAATCAACGATCCAGTAATTTCGCTGTGCTCTCACCGGCTCAGCCCGCCACGTGTCTTCTGGAGAGGCAAAAAGAGAGACTTGTGAGTAGCCGATGAAACCCCCGGCGGGTACATAGGAGTGGGTATCCAACAGAACCGCGTGCGATTGATCGCCGCCGATCAGAACGTACCTTCGAGCAGGATCATCCGCAGCCGCCTCAAGGCTCATCGCGGCCAGCACCGAAACGATCAGCATACCTAAACCTCAAAACAGCCCAAGGCATACCCGGCCATCCGGTGAGTCTTGTGTCAATGGCAGGTCGATAGCTATCCATTCGGAGGCAAACTTACGCTTTCGGGCTTGGCCATAGGGGGTCTCGTTCTCGTCGGTGTTTGTTCTGAGTTTGATCGAGCGGTTCTTTCTGGCTGGTCTGCGTTCGTCTCGTCCGCTCCGTTCATGGCTAAACCACTGCGGGCCTGGCGGACCAGTCTCGCAGCGGACGGTTAAACGGCTGTCCGGCTACCGACGCGTCGCGAAGTGCAGCTTGGTGGATCAGCCTATGGCGACGGCGCCTATGAAAACAGGAGCAGATCGCAAGTTTGCGGCGTGATGGCCTTCGAGATGTACCGACCCCAGCCGGGAACATCGAAAGCTTCTTGCACATCGACCGACCCAGTCGGGATCATGTCCTTCCAGATGCCCGCGACAGCCGCCGCAATCTGATTGACATGCTCGGGCGCGCAGCTGAGAGCGAGGTGGATGTGCAGGTTGTCATCGACGTGCTCTATTACCGCCACGTAGATCGACCGGTCGTCCACGCGTTTGGCCCAGAGCCGACCAAGGACCAATCGGTCTAGACGCGCATGCAGATGCTTGAGGTCTTCGGCGGCGCCTGCCGGTGTGGTGTCGCGATTGAAGGCCAGCGTGATCGCCAGCGCCGGGTTTAGTTGCTCCACAAGGTCGATGATGGAGGCGCGATATTTGATCGTTCTGATGGCTGGCGGGATCATTGCGCGCCGCCGTTCAGAGGGTTCTGCCACGCCGCGATTTCGGCGGCCGTGTAAGTCCGTACCGGCTCGCGCTTAATGTGCGACCAGCAGCCTTTCTTGGCCGGAGGTGGCGCGAATGCGGCCTCTCGGGCGCGCCCTGCATGCTTGTTTCGTTGCCAGTCCATCTTCGCCATCTGCACCTCCAGGGAAAAACCGAAGGGGCCAACCGGGTGAAGCCAGCCCCTTCGGTTCTATTTATTCCTGGGCGCCAGACGCGGAGGCCGGGCGCGGGGGCCAGTGGGCCTGATTGGCCACAAAGGCACCGCGAATCCCGCCACTGGCGGGGTTGCACGGGCGAAGATCGGGCTCAGCTTGGACGATAGCCAGCAGGGGCTTCAGGCTACGTTCCCAGCTGCCCCACCCACATGAGCTTGAACAGGGCGGCCGCATCTCGGTTGGTGAAGTGAATGGCCAACTTGGTCGCACCCAAATGGAAGAGCTTCACGTCCGCATCCAGTGCCAAGGCATTCTGCGCCACAGCCGAGTTCAGACAGCACTTGTAGAGGTAAGCTCCGAACGCCCTGTCGTAAGCGGCTGGGCCCTTTTTCGGAGCCGACCCAACATTGTGATAGACGAGCAGGTGATGAACCTGCTCCTCCATCTCATCCGTCCAGTCGATCACGGCCGTGAATGTCAGTTCGTTTAATGGTGACTGCCTAACTTCCATGGGCTGGCACCACCTGAAACGTAGAGGTGGCATCGACGCGGACAGTTTGTTCGCGCCCCTCCCTAGACAGTACGAAAGCGATGCCGTCGTACTCGTCCACTTGGCCTTCCAGCTTTATGCTGCCACTCATGCCGCCGTTGATGAAGACACGGACTGTGCAGCGTGCATCAATGGCGTCGCGCATAAACTTGTCGATGAGGGGGCTGCTCATGGCTGACCCTCCTCACCGTCGGCATTTTTACCTACAGCTTCGGCTGCGACCTTGCGAGCAGCCAGCCGGGCTTCCAGTGCCTTGGTCAGTGCCGCGCGTTGCTGGAAAATCGGAGACTCTCGAATCCAAGGCGGCTCGATCACGCTTTGCTTGAAGGTCTGTACGACAAGCCGAGGATGCCAGCCCACCTCAGGCGCGATGCGCCCCGGCAAGGTGTCATCAAAGAACAGCCGCTTCTCATCGTCCGTCAGCGAGTCCAGGTTCATCATCTGGACCACGATGTTGTCGTAGGCCGCTTTGAACCGGGAACGGACAGGTCGAGCTCGCCGGGCTTGCCGGATCGCCTCAGCCCAGTGCGGCTGCAACGCATCCCAGATAGCCAGCTGCGCAGGCGTCATCGTGGGATCCACCACGAAGGGCATCATGATGTGCTTCCACCGGCCCGCCAGATGGATTTCGTCGTAGGCTTCCTTGACCAAGTCGGCCCCGACTAGCGCAGTGAAATATCTCATGCTGAGCTTCTTGGCGTTGGGCTGTCCCAAGGCCAGAATTTCGTGGTGGATGCGTTCATCCATCAGGTGCGGATACTTCTCCATCACGAAGCCTCCACGCTCTTGAGCGCAGCGGTTTTGGCGCGTGCTTCGCTCTTGTCGATTTGGCCACCGGGAAAGAACTGCCCGTCGACTATGACGCCCCATGCGAGTGCGAATTCACGTGGCTTGGCCACGATTTCGTCCTTCCACGTCGTGTCCATGAAGTCGAAAGACTGGATCGCGGCAGTGGCAGCTTTGTCGAGCTGCGCGGCCTTGTTGACGAACATGTCACGGGGCCCCGTGCCGTTGCGCTCACGGTCCAGCGCCAACATGCCGATGAGCCGCTTGCCGTAGCCGGGGTGCTTGATGGCGAAGTTCTCGATGTAGGCCGGCACCTCTTCCGGCGTCACACCTTCCTCGTCCATCAGGCGCAGAGCCCCCGCATATTTGGCCAGCGTCACACCCTTGTTGAACCTGGGCACCGTCTTGCCTTCGAACCTACGGGTCTTTTCCAGATCGTCGCTGCCAGTGAGCAGATAGGTCAGCTGGAGGAAGTGATTGCCGTCGAGAGGCGTGGGATCGATCGCACGACGCCGGTAGGCATCGTTCAGGTTCCAACCGTCCTGCTTGAGCCAGCGTTGGCCAAAGCCCAGCACCTTGCCAAGAATGGCATCAAGGCGCTTGCGGCTGTCTGCTGCGTATTTGTTGGTGGCTTGGATGCGAGCCTGCACGTCTTTTTGGCAGGCGAGGACTTCTTGTTCAACGAGATCGAATTGGTCGTCCTCGTCAGTCGCTGCTTCCGCTTCAACGGGTTTGCTTGCCAAGTTGGCAAGCTGTTCGATGGGCTTGTGTTCAATGGTATCGATATCGGTCGTGATCGTATTCATTGTGTGCTTCCTTCTGTTTCATGGGCATTGCCTTTGGTGTGTGGAACCGCCGGTGGCCGTAGCTCGTGGGGCGGTGTCAGCGTCGTGCTGACAACTTCAAACTGGCACAGATTCAGGATGGCGCATCACAAATCGCGCCGTCCTCGGCGCTTTGCTTTTGCCGTCGAAAATAGTTGCTGACAGATTCCAGAAGTGGACTATCTGAGATGCGTCTCGCGCCCAGGGCTTCCCGCATAGACGGGCTTGAGCGGGCATGGCGCGGTCGAGTCGTCAAAAAGTGGGTGGCCTTATGACCACACCTCACCCGATACTTTTTTGGCTCAAGATGCCCGTGGCGTGCCAGGACGGCTCTTGATGACTAGTCAGCAGTTCCAACCGGCGACCTGTGCCTCAGCGGCGATCCGATTTGACTATCTGCTGGCTGGCGGAACAGCCGCCTTCGTCCCGACGGTTTCCCGATAGACGGTCATTCTGGAAATCCCCAGCTGCTGCGCAATTGCCGTGGGGCCAAGTCCCTGAGCGAGAAGTGCAGAGATAGCCGAACGATCGACTGACTTCTGGCGGCCCTTGTAGGCACCACGCGCCTTGGCGGCGACGATCCCTGCCCGTTGGCGCTCGCGCAGGAAGGACCGTTCGAGTTCCGCGACCATGCCGAGGGTGGTGATGACAATGCGGCCGAGGTCGCCGCCCGTGCTGATTTCGGGTTCAAGGACACGCAGGCTGGCACCCTTGGCCTCCAGTTCGGCCACGATGTTGAGGGTGTCCCGCGTCGATCTAGCGAGACGGTCGAGCCGGACGACAACCAGCTCATCCCCCTCGCGGATGAAGTCGAGGACCGCTCCGAGTTCGCCTCGTCCTTCGCGGACTGCACCCGTGACCTTCTCGGCCCGGATGGGCGCGCAGCCATCCTGCGCGAGTCGGTCGACCTGCCCTTGGTAGTCCTGTCCCGCGCTGCTGACCCTTGCGTAGCCGATCCTCGCCATCGTCCCTCCCGGTGTAACATTCGGGTGGACTCTATTGCCGTCCGTCACGACGGGCGACCTGGAAGGCAAATGTGACGCGGGATCGGGCGCCGGGGCGTAACACCCGGCCGTCACGCATGGGTGTAGCCATATCGTACGTATCGGTCCACGCGGGCGAGGCAGATGTCCTATAGGAGCGTGCCCTTCGTTCCGGTCTTTCGGCGGGATGACGCGGCTCGCATGATGGCCTGTGACTTGCCCGTGCAGAGAAGTGACACGACTGCGTCGATCTCGTCGAGCTGATCGGCAAGTTCATGCCTGATCGCAGTCCGCAGCCTACCGAGCGCACGCGCTTCTAATGAACTAATCTCATTCTCAATGATGTGGGCTCGCACCACATCGGCGCAACGGCGTCCAAGCTGGGCAAGCGTCAGGTGACTCTCCTCTTTCTTTTGAAACTTTGGAAAGGGCAGTTTGAGTATGGTCTTGTGCACGTCGCGAGGACCGAACAATCCCCGAGACTGGAAATCTTTGATCTTTTCATTCGCAAAATTTGAGTTGATGTAGGCCGCAATATAGTGACCCTCTTCCTCAGAATTGCACTCGCACCAGTAAGTCTTATGGTCGGCGACGAATGGGTGGTCGAAGGTTCTTCTGTCAATAACTACTGCTGAGGCGTCGGTAGAAGATGATGTGTATAACACCAAGAATCGAGCTGCAGGATTCTGACCCTCAAGCTTAGATTGCCAGTTCAGATATTCTGACAATGTGATGCCGCTCGCTGCATTTTTCTCGGTTCGGTTCGCATTCCAAAGCGCTTCGGCGTCGTGGAACCAGCGGCTCGCATAGCGATCTCCTTGTTCCAGTATTTGCTCTGAGGTGAGGACCGAAAAGGATGGGCCCTCGGGACCGTCCTCAACCCGTACTGGCAAGACGACCATGAGCGGATCGACTAGGCCGAACGGGATTACATTTCGCGAAATCGCGGTGTTGAACAGGTATGTACCTTCCGCGCGCCCCGCCACTAGCTTGCCCTTCCACGGGACCTTGGCTTCGCGATCTGACGGACCCGACGTGCAAATTGAATTAACACGTGAGCGTGCAGTTTCGCCGTCCACTGGCGGGTCGCCGTCGAACTGGACGAAGAAGAAATTGCGGGGGACGACGGTGGCACCTTGCGTAAAACGGCTAGCATAGGCGTTGGTGCCGGTCAGCGCCGCCGCGTTGCTCTGGGTTAGGGCTGACCGCGTACGCCTTCCGCCGCTTTGTAGTCTCGAGTAGTACCAACGGGTCTCCTCGCAGGCGAGCGCACCTTTGGCTTCCTCCCAGCTGACTTGGGCCCGAGGGAGGCGCCCCGAGATCGACAAGCCCTTCAAGCCAACCTTAGGAACCGGATGTTTGGAGTCGGAGTCTGCAACTCGACGAGCGAAGAGAACGCAGCAGGGCACCCGGAAGATGGGATGAACTTTGTCGAGGTCCCAGACCGAGATCAATTCCGCACCTTGCACCTCGCCGGCGCGCGTATTCTCGTGCTGATCGGCAGAAAGGAAGCTGCGTGGAAGGACAAATGCGAGACGGCCGCGTTCGCGGAGGAAATAGTTGACGCAGTGCGCGAGGAAGATAGCCGCAATCTCTAGGTGAGGCATGTTGGCCTGGGATGGCGTCACGCCGTAGCCGTCAGAGAGCTCGCGCAGCAAATCCTGATATTCGGCGTTGGAAACTGCAGCGTATGTCAGCCACGGAGGATTACCCATCACCACATCGAACCGGCCTTGCAGGAATATGGGCTTGTAGGAGTTCTGGAGGATAAATTTCCAAATGCTGTCCCGACCTTCGTCGAAGGCCCGCTTCATGCTGCAATAGACTTCAAACAGCTGTTCGATGAGGAGATCGCTGATTTCCGACGGCAGGCCGGGTCGCGCCAAACGAACGAAGCGGGCGCGATCCAAAGGCTCCTCGAACCGGTCCACCATGTCATCACAGAAGGTGATAATTCGATCGAAGGTATCCGGGCCATTGATGGTCCGAATGTCGAGTACATGCTGGGTGTTGTCGACCGCGATCCGGAACGAAGAGTCGAATAGATCGGCGGTTTCGCGAGGGACGGTGAGCGAGTTGGCGAGGTAGACGTGCAGGGTCACTGGCTCGCGCGCCGCCGCGACGTCGCTCCCCAGTGCCAATAGCATAGTGGTCTTAGCGATCTGGACCGACAGAGGATGGATGTCGATGCCTACGACCTGTTCGGCCAAAGCATTGGCACCGAGCGTTGGATTTTCGGAGCGGAGCCTTGAAACCGCAGCACGTAGGAAGGAGCCACTGCCGCAAGCCGGGTCGAGAAGGCGACTTTCTCGGGTCAACGGCAGGGCATCCACCACCAGCTCGCAGAGCCAGTCTGGGGTATAATATTCGCCAAGAGCGTGACGCGTGTCGAGGTCAATGAGCTCTTGGTAGACCCCTTTAAGGATGTCCTCCTTTACGGTGGAGAGGTCATACTCTCCGATCCTGCGGTTTAGCTCCCTGAACATGGGACGCAGGCGGCTGAGATAGGTGTCCGACGTCACCCAATGGAAGAAGTCGTCCTCGACGAAGCGCTCGACATTCAAACGCTCGAACGCCACGCCGTTGAGCACTTCAGCGACGTCGCTGTCCTCAGGGAGTGGAGCGCGGGTGATCACCGCATAGGCGATCAGCTTAGCGAAAACAGACAGATATGTGTGGACGAGGAACATCACCGGCGAATCGTCGAACCGGCCATAGGCGACACTGAGGAACCGACGCCACTGCTCGAAGGCGACCTTCAGTTCTGAGCGGGTCGCTAGGTCATCTACGCACTCATGCAGGCTGATCATCGAATTGATGAAAGCTGCGGACGTGTCGCCGAAATCATTCTGGATATTCTCTAGGGTCGGCACCTTCTGATGCGACGCGAACAGAATTTCATCGAGAAAGAAGGGAAAATTTTCGATCGTCTCTGGCGTCAGGTCGAACTTTCGCACTTCCCGAAGCTCGAACGCGCCGCTGAAGTCGAATTGACCGAGCTCAAGGCGTGACCAGTCCGGAGCATAAATGCGCCACCGAAGACCGTCGGTCGCAACAAGGATGAACCGATATTCCTGCCCGGAGCGCCAATTGCCTTCGAGGTATTCTTCGAGCTGCTCGCGCGCGTGGTCGCCGGTCCGGCCTAGATCCTTTTCCCATTCGATGATCACTGTTTCGGTTTGAGTGTCCGCCCGACCTCGCCGCAGCTCACCTCCGCGGGGAATGTTCGCGATAGCGCGTTCGGCACCGAGGGAGAGCTGAGAGATGAGCGCTTGGGCCGCCGCATCGGCGGCGAACACCTTGGTCAAGTACTGGAGAAAGAGCTCTTTTTTTGCCAGCTCCGTGTTGGCGCGCTTGCACGTTCTGAGGAAGTCAACTGCATGTGACGACTGGAAGATCACTGAGGGCATGGGTTCCAGCGGCCTGATTCTGTTGAAGGACAATACGGTGCGGCTAAACTAGCTCAGTTCGCGTTTCGGTCGATCAAAATGCGGGGCGCCTTCATGCCACTGGCTTTCGATGTCTGATCTATTGTGGGTTTAGGACCTGATGCCGAGAACACACGACCAGCCGCTGTGACCCCCTCGTCATGGCGACGTAAAGGTGCTTGCGGTTCATGTTCTCGGGATTGAGGGTGACGCAAACTTCAGCCTCCAGCCCTTTGAGCAACAGAGTGCTACCAACAGTGCGCTTGGCGAGGGGGCGGCCCACAAGTCGAGACTGCTCGCGGACTCTCACAGCTGCTTCGCCTGGGGTCGGTCCATCAGTACCTCGACACGCCTTGAGGACGCTGTACGCGCCTCGGAGAATGGCGGGGCGGTATGCCCTAACGCCGCCCTGGTGATTTATTTCGGCTAGCACATCAGCAGCGCCGGCATACGATGGCCGCTCCGCAAATCGGATGGCGGCCTGTTCCGCGCTGGATGGCTCCTTTCGGGCTCGGCCAGCTCGGATGGACGCCACCCTCGCCAACATGTCGGTGCTGCCAACATTGCTCATGACCGAGCCAGCGAACTCGACCAAATGCTGAAGCGCAATCGGGGATGCCAAATCGAAGCCATCACCGAAGGCAATCAAATCCGTGAGATCGACATTCTCGACGGTGACAGCTCCCGGGATTTGCTTCGCAAAATCCCGCTGACCACGTGGATTGGTCGAGTCAGCGATGATAAGCACCTTCGCGTCGTTGCCCGGAGCTGCGGTTCTACCCGCTTGGAGCCTCAACGCATGGTCGTCCTGATTTCCAGCCAGACGGACCCAAGTGACGTTCGCCGGGACAGCGGCCAAGTCGAGCCCTCCGCCGCGTGCCAAATGTTCGCGCATCTGGAGGAGCCACCGACCAAAGTCTTCTTCACCCGCTTGAATCCAGCGGTGCGGTGTTTGGAGTTGACCGACGAGTGGGAAGTGACTGCAGACTTGCTGGTTCCAGTCGGCTAGCGGGTCTCCGAAACCAAATATGGCCTGCATCGGGTCCCCCAGAATGCACGTCCGGAGCGCGGCGCCCGCATAGTACACGATGGCGTGTTGGCGTTGGGAGCAGTCTTGGTATTCGTCGACGATCAGGCGGTCATAGGTGGCTGCGAGCACATCGTTGATGTGTCCGCCGTGCAGGAGCCTATGTGCTGCGTCGCGAATGTTGATGTAGTCACGCCCACGGTTCCTGAGCTCCAAGGCCGCAGGGTCAATGCCGGACCGGGCGGGAAACGTCCTAACCAATCGAATAGCCCAACCGTCGATTGTCGATAGCCGGTAGCGGCTGGGTGAAACGCCAGCTCGGTCCAACTTCGACCGAAGCGCCGCAACGCCTGCGTTCGTATGTGTAAGGACTAGGACCGGCTTGGCGCCGGTGTGTCGAGACAAGGCGTCGCCGATCAGGTATGTCTTTCCACACCCCGCCGGGGCAGTGATCGTGCCCCGATCAATGGCGAGCAGATCAATCTCAACCGGCACTGGTCATCCATCGCCAAGCGGCGTTTACGATTGCTTGGAACGCGGGGTCGGAGTTGGGCAAGTCGTTTGCGACGATCTCGCGCGCGACTTCCTCCATTTTTCCGACAGTCTTGAACCAAGGGTTCGATTCAAACTGCGCCGCTGTAGCCATCGCAGTTCTCGTGGCGATCGTCACCGGTCCCAGGCAGCTCTGAAGATTCAGCGCTTCCGCACTTGCCGACCTGAGCTGTGCGTCAATGCGCCCCTCGCCATATAGTGTAATGGCTTTGGCCAGCAGTTTCGCCACGCCCGGATCGCTTAGACTGAAGAACAGCTCGGCTTCCAAAGACCGTCCCGGACGCCACTTGAAAACGGGTCGTCCACCAGCGGCGAAGGTGGCTTCGGCCGATCCTTGCGGCTGAACGTCGTCATCCCGAAGGACAGCGACCCGATAGCCGAGACCAACGAAGGGCCTTGCCCGTCCATAGATGTTGGAGACGCCTTTCGCATCGATCAAGCTGACGCCACTTGCATTGACTGACGTGTGCCCAACCGAAGCGGCGTGAAGGTCAAGGCCTCGGATGAAGCCAACTTCCGTCGCTCCTTCACAAACGAGGATCGACGGAGCAAGGAACGCGTCCGGGTGAAGTCTAATCGTGCCTTGCACATCATCGGCGGTGCCGACGAACTCGGCGCGATGAACGCCATCGCGCCTCCGTACCACTACCAACTGGTCGCCGTTCAACTCGCGGAGCGCGATGGGCGAATGGGTGGTGATGAATCCTTGGAGCGGCAGTTGCGCCTCTTTGGCTCCGAGGGATCCGAGGAGGCGGATAATGCGGTGCGGCTCCAACCCATATTCGAGTTCGTCGATTAGGATAACCGTGGCCTCCGCTGCCGCTTTGCGTTGAAGGCCGGCCAGAAGGAGGCGAGTTGAGCCAATGCCTAGGGCGCGCAATGGAACGCCGTCCGCACCATGCAGTGCAATGGTCCCGCCGCTGAACGAAACTGAATGGGCATCGAGCATTGCTTTTAGCTTCCCGCCGGTAGGGATGCCCAGTTCGTTCGCGGTATCGGTGACGATCTGCAGCGTCTCGCCGAGTTGAGCTTCTGCCGCATCGCCAAAGGCTGCTCGCGCTTCACGTCCCGCCTTGGCCAAAGCAGCCGACGTATCGGCACGCTCCTCCGACAACTTGTTGAGAACCGATCCCCTACGCCACGCCAGATTGTGATCGGCGAGCGCGCCGATACGCGTCGGCGAAAGTCGGGCACGGTCAGTCCAAGTCAGGTAGCGGCTTTGGCCTCCAGCTTCTGCCCGAGCGGAGACTAGTGTCCAGACAGGCTCCAGATCGCTTGCGATGGTCATGCTGACTGTCAAGACGGTCTCAGCAGCGGCCTCCGGCTCGTCTTCGATTGCGCCGGTCGCGGCGTTGAAGCTCCTGAGATAACCCCCGTAGGTCTCCATACTCTTGAGCGTGTCATCCAATTCGCCAAGGGTGATGGTGACGGATATCGGTTGCTCAACATCAAGACCGTAAAAATCTGCATCCGTGATCGGGAGATTACGGCGGGCGCCGAGGCAGAAATCGATCGCGTCGAGAATGGACGATTTGCCTGAGTCACCTGGTCCGATGAGGCAGTTAAGTCCTGCTGAGGGGTACCAATCCAGCTGCTGAATGCACCGGAAATTTCGAATAGCGATGTGACGAATGCGAGCCAGTGGGGCCTCCCGTTTTCGGGGTATCGCCTTGTCATATCGCCGTTCATCGTTTGCCACCACCCAGTGGCGCACCTTCAGCTTGTATGGGCGGGGCCGGGCTCTCGCCGGTTCACAGCCTCCTTCAACACCGCCACATACCCGGGGGCGATCTCCATCCGCTCGAAGTAGCCCTTTTGCTGGAGTAATTGATGCAGCCTAGGAAGTTGGGAAGCGTGCACCCACAAGAAGATGTGGTGCTCGGCGTGCGACCGCCCGGGGAAGTTGAGAAATTGTCATTGCCCCGGGAGCGTAAAACAGACAGTCTGGCGCCTTGGATCAGAGAGCAGCAAACCCAGTCGCAGCGGGCTTTCAGGCGTCTCTCGCTAACGTAAAGTACGGGTCCTCTACTTCCGCTCTGTCGATACACCTCTCACGGATCGTGTGATCTGTTAGCGCCATATGATCGTTGTGCGCTTGTCTTTCGGATTCATATGGGCCATATGGCTCATATGGGCCGTTAGGGCTCTCATGGAGCATTGCCGATGCCGCCCGACGTTTCCCTCGCTGACGTGACTATCTCGCGCCTTCAAAAACACGCCCAGCCTCTCACGGACACCTTCGACACCGTGATCTGCCGGCTGCTTGACCACTACGAAGCCTCGAACATCGACAGCGGAAAGCCGGGCCAGCCCATCGGCACAAAGGGCACGAATATGATGGTGTTCGACCCCACCATGCCGCCGCAACTCAAGTTCACGACGTGCACCCACATCACTGTGGCCGGCGAGAAACTGCCGAAGCAGATCACCTACTGGAACAACCTGCTGATCGCGGTGATCGAGGAGGTCCACAAGAAGGGCAAGGATGTCCAAACCATCCACGAGATGATGCACGTCGCTAACTCGGTAGTCGGAAAACGCGAGGACAGCGGGTACAAATTCATTCCGAGCGTGGGATTGTCGGTCCAGGGGGCCGAGTCCAACGCCGCCTTCAAGCAGGCCTACCTGCTTGCGACGGTGAACAAGGTGAAGTTCACGGTCCAGTTCGTGTGGCAGACTAACGAGCGCGCTGCCCACCCCGGCCGCTACGGCTACCTGCAGACCTAAATCCCCATTTCGCCTGATATACCATTGGAATTTGAACGAGCGCCACCATATCGGGATTTCAACCTATAAGAGGATCGTGTCCAACGATGGCCAGATGCACTGCCCCCACAAGAGGCCACCGCACCGCCAGTGGCCGAGCCGAGTGCCCCAGATGTGGAGGCGGCTCTGGCCGATGGGGCGGCTACAGTGGCTACGACTACGACTACGTGCGCCCGTCGGTCTCTACGCCGTCCTATCCTTCGTCGGGCGGTGGAGGTGTCGGTGGCCGCAGCAGCGGTGGTGGCGCTCGGAAAACCACGCGGCCCCGGTGGGCCCCCAGTTCGACGGTCTGGTACACCCCTACAGAGGTCCAAGAACTCGACCCAGTCCGCAAAAATGTCGAGAAACAAGCGTCCCTCGACCTGCGCGACTACTTCCTCTGCCATGCGTGGGACGACCGCCAAGGTCCGGCAAAGGAATTGCATGACTTGCTTGATGTGCGGGGCGTTAAGGTGTGGTTCAGCGAGAAGGATATCGCGCTGGGCGTGCCGTTCGTCCGCGAAATTGATAAGGGATTGGCAAAGTCTAAGGTCGGCCTCGTCCTGGTGACGCCCAGCTTCCTCAAGCGAATTCAAGGCGAAGGCATCGCGGATAAGGAACTGTCGGTTCTTCTGCAGGAGGGCCAACTAATTCCCATCATGTGCGGCACGACTTACGAGGCGCTGCGTGAAGTCAGCCCCATGCTCGCGTCACGCAACGGTCTCAACACTGCCCATGACACGATGGATGAGGTTGCCACCAAGCTCGCCGATCTCGTGGCCGTTTAGCGGCACGGCACCCGGATTGACTCTCAGAGCACCCTTCAGGCCTTTGTCTGAATGTCGGCTATGGGTCGGGAGCAGACCTTGCACCGCCACGCCAAAGCAGACACTCTCCCCTCGTGGGAGAGAGGTCACCAAACTCAGTCGCACCGGGCTTTCAGGCTCTCCTCGATAACGTAAAGTACGGGGTGCTGTATCTGGATAACCGCAACCAGCTGATCCTCGACGAAATCCAGAACCGGGGCACGGTCGACCACGCCCCGGTCTATCCCCGCGAGGTCGTCCGCCGCGCCCTCGAACTGTCCGCCAAGGCCATGATCATCGTGCACAACCACCCCTCCGGCGACCCGACGCCCAGCCGCGCCGACATCGACATGACCCGTCAGGTCGTCGAGGCCGCCCGCGCCCTCGGGGTCGATGTGCACGACCATCTGATCGTTGGCCGCAAGGGCGTGGCCAGCTTCAAACAACTGGGACTGATGTGAGCGGCCCGTCGCGCCGGGCCGTGCTGGCCGGGGCTGCCACGGCGGCGGCGGCCACCGGGATCGCCCATGCGGACGCAGCCCCCGCCGTCCTGGTCTCGACCTGGGATTTCGGCGTTCCGGCCAATGCCGCCGCCCATGCGGTGCGGGAGGCGAACGGCTCGGCCCTCGACATGGTCGAGGCCGGCGCCCGCGTGGCCGAAGCCGATGTGACCAATGCCTCGGTCGGCATCGGCGGCTTTCCGGACCGCGAGGGTCACGTGACGCTCGACGCCGTCATCATGAACGGGCGCGGCGACATGGGCTCGGTCTGCGCGCTCGAGGACATCGTCCACGCCGTCTCTGTCGCCCGCCGGGTGATGGAGGCCACGCCCCATGTCATTCTGGTGGGCGAGGGGGCCCGCGCCTTTGCGCTGGATCAGGGGTTCGCGACCACCCGCCTCCTGACGCCAGAGGCCGAGGCCGCGTGGAAGCGCTGGCTGGAGACCTCGGACTATTCCCCCCGCGCCAACAGCGAGAACACCGACTGGCCGGGCGGGGCGTCGGACCACGACACCATCGGCATTCTGGGCATCGATCTCACAGGAGCCATGGCCGGGGCCTGCACCACCTCGGGCATGGCCTTCAAGATGCGCGGCCGGGTCGGCGACAGCCCGATCCCCGGCGCCGGCCTGTCGGTCGATGACGAGGTGGGCGCCGCCACCGGCACGGGCGTGGGCGAAGACATCCTGCGCGTCTCGGGCGCCCATGCCGTGGTCGAGGCCATGCGCGCCGGGCTTGATCCCGATGCCGCCTGCAAACGGGTGATCGAACGCCTCGCCCGGCTGCGGGGCGATAAGATCGCGGACCATCAGGTCGCCCTGCTGGCGCTGGACAAGCAGGGCCGCGCCGGGGCCTTTGCCCTGCGTCCCGGCTTTACCTATGCCGTCACCGATGCGGCGGGCGAGACCCGACTGGTACGCGCCGAAAGCCTGTTCTCGTGAGCCGGGTGATCGATACCGAGCGCCTGATCCTGACTCCCGCAGCAGAGGGGGACTACGCCGACCTGTGCGCCCTGCTGGCCGACCCGGGCTTCTTTCGCCACATCTTCCCACAGGCCCTGAATGCCGAGGAGGCCTGGTTCCGCCTGCTGCGCGACATCGGCCACTGGCAGGTCATGGGCTATGGCAATTGGGCGATCCGCACCCGCGACGATGGCCGCTATGTCGGCAGCGTCGGCCTGCTGAACTATCGCCGTATCCTCAATCCGGCCTTTGACGCCCCCGAAATCGGCTGGGGCCTGTCGCCAGCCTTTCAGGGCAAGGGTCTGGCCTTCGAGGCCGCCGCCGCCGTCGTGGACTGGGCGGAACAGCACCTCAAGGCCGAGCGTCTGGTCTGCATGATCGGCCCCGACAACGGCCCGTCTCTGGCGCTGGCCGGTCGACTGGGCTTCGTCCGATATGCGGACACCACCTACAACGGCGATGCCGTGATCCTGCTGGAGCGTGGCGGAACGTAGCTAGGCCATGCCGTTACATTGCGCACTGAGAAGACGACCGGAGTCAGCATCGAAAACCAGCCGAATGACCCCGCAGCCTCCGTCCAGAATGACAGTCTCTGGCGGGCCTCGATATATGCCCGGAGAGGCCATTCCGCGTTGATAGTCACCAGTGATCAGGCGCTGCCCGTCCTGTGTCGCATACGAATAATAGCGGCTGTATTCCGACAGTGGTGGAATCTCTGATGTGTCGCCCCCTCTGGAGAGGTCGGAGGTCAGGGCGGCCGCAAGGTCGAGGTCTTGCTCCAACTCAGCAAATCTCTCGCTGTCGGTTCGGGGCGAGCAGCCCGCGAGGCTCAAGCAGAGGGCTATGAGAGTGGCGATCCTGAACATGTCGATGGCCTCCAGTCTGTCTGCCAACCTTAGTCGGAACGTAGCCGGACATTAAGGTTTATGGGGCATGAGGGGTGGCGAATAATCAGGTTTCTCCCATGCCCATGTCCGCCGACAGTCTGAGATCGCACCTTCTGGAAGCCTTTCCGGATGCCGAGATCGACATTGTCGACCTGGCCGGGGACGACGATCATTACCGCGCCCGCGTGGTGTCCGCGGCCTTTGCGGGCCACAGCCGGGTGAAACAGCATCAGATGGTCTATGCCGCGCTCAAGGGCCGGATGGGCGGCGAACTGCACGCCCTGGCGCTCGAGACCGCGGCCCCGGAAGGAAAGGGCTGAGCCATGCGTTATCGTCCCTTCGGCTATGCGGGCACCGCCGTCTCGTCTTTGACGCTCAGCCTCGGCCACACCGCCCTGACGCGCGGCTTCGAGGCCGCCCAGTCGCTGATCTATGCGGGGCTTGAGGCCGGCATCAACAGCTTCCGGCTCGAGACCGCCGACCCGGTGCTGGCCGATGTGGTGGGTCAGGCGCTCAGCCACGTCGACCGCAAGCTGGTCTCTGTCGCCCTGATGCTGGGCACGGGCGACGGGCGGCGGGGGTCGCAACGCGATTTCTCGGCCGAGGGCATGACCCATGCCATGGACCGGGTGCTGCACGTCTCGGGCCTCGGCCATATCGACCTCGCCCTTCTGGACGAGCCTGAGGAACAGGAATTGGCCCAGTCCACCCTGCATGCGCTCAAGGCCTTGCGGGCATCCGAGCGGGTCCGCCTGCTGGGCGTGGCGGGCGAGGGCGAGGTGATGGACACCTACGTTTCGACCGGCGCCTTTGACGTGCTGGCCACGCCATTTCACGTCAACTCGGACTGGCGTATCCAGTCGCGGATCCGCCATGCGCGCGAGCGCGACATGGCCATCCTCGGCTACGGCTATTTCCCCGACAGCCTCGACACGCCGAAAAAGGCCGAGACCGTGCACGCGCCCAGGCGCGGCCTGTTTGGCCTTGGCCGTCCCCGCACACCGGACACACCGCTCAAGGGCATGGGCACCTTCGCCTTCCTGCATCGCACCCAGGGCTGGACGGCCGAGCAGATCTGTCTCGGCTATGCCCTGGTCGATCCGTCGATCTCCAGCGTCATGATCAGCGCCACGACCGACGAACGGGTCAATGACCTGGCCCAGGTGCCCGAGCGTGATCTGCCGCCCGGTCTGCCGGCCCAGATCGAAATGGCCCGGTTCGGCACGGCTGCGGCCTGATCCGGCCCTTGACCCGGGCTTGCGGGCCTCCTAGCTCACAGGCCTGCTGAAGAGGGATCTCCCCGTGACCGACACTGCGACCGACACCGCCGCCGACCCCGTGCGCGATTTCATCGCCAAAACCATCGCTGATCACCCCGTGGTGCTGTTCATGAAGGGCACGCCGGATGCGCCGCGCTGTGGCTTCTCGGCCCAGGCGGTGCAGATCCTCGACCATCTCAGCGCCCCCTTCGTCGGCGTCGATGTGCTGCAGGACGACGGCCTGCGCGAGGGCATCAAGGCCTTCACCGACTGGCCGACCATTCCCCAGCTGTATGTGAAGGGTGAGTTCGTCGGCGGCTCCGACATCGTCCGCGAGATGTTCCAGGCCGGTGAGCTCGGCACCCTGATGGCCGACAAGGGCGTGCCGCTCGGCGACGCAGACGCCTGATGGCCCGGGCGCCGCTGGTCCCGCGCGAGGACCGCGAGGTCTTCGTCGTCCCGCTTGAGGTGCGACCCGAACACATCGACGCCAATGGCCACGTCAACAATGTGGTCTATGTCGGCTGGCTGCAGGATGCCGGCACGGCCCACTGGAATGCCCGGTTCGATGACGCCACGCGCGCCCGCTGGTCCTGGGTCGCTCTCCGGCACGAGGTCGATTATCTGCGCGGGATCGAGCCCGGCGCCACAGGCGTCGTCGCCCGCACCTGGGTCGGTGACCCCCAGGGACCGCGCTTCAACCGCTATGTCCGCATCGAGGACGGTCAGGGCCGCCTGTGCGCCCAGGGCGTATCCGAATGGTGCCTGGTCGACGCCCGTACCCTGCGCCCGCACCGGATCGCCGGCGAGATGATCGCCCCCTTTGCGGCGACGGCCTGACCTTTTGCGCGGCACCGAGGGCGGAAAAGGCTTGAACCGACCGGCCTTTGCGTGAACGATCATCGGCTTGGGGTGGCGGATGACGAGGTATTGGATGCGACGGATCGTGCCGACGCTGGTGATCGGAATGGTGATGTCCGGCGGGCTCGCGGCCTGCGGCGGAAACACCGAAGACCTTCAGCAGGAAGCGGTCGGCTGCTCGACCTATTTCACCGTGCTGAACGACCAGATCCTCAGCGGCGATCCGGCTTTTGCCGACCGCGTCATGGCGGCCCTCGTCGACCCGGCGGCGACCGATGCCGATGAGCAGTCCGAGACCATCAACCGTACCCTGATCGATATGGCCGGGGGCATCGACGCCTGGCGCGCCGAAATGGAGCCTGCCGAGGTCACCGCGCTCGAAAGCGAACAGTCGGCCCTCGCCCGCCGCCACGTCGCCGAGGACCGCTCGACCGAGGCGGCCGAGCGGATCTCGACCTGCGTCGAGACCTGGGAACGCCTGAACCGGTAGAGCCCGGCCTCAGTCGTCGTGCGCGGGGGTCTGGATGACCTGGGTGTCGGGCTTGTCGGTGGCGACGATGATGCAGCCGGCCAGCAGCGGGGTGCTGAGGGCGGCGATGGCGGCGATAAGGGTCAGACGGCGAAGCATGGTGGTATCCCCCGAAGGATGTGGGTGAGCGAAACGCCGTCTGTTTTCGCCCCCTCCGCGCACGGATGCACGTGAATAATCCTCAATGCGGGAGGCGCCGGCAGCGTCCGCGTCAGCCCTGGGCGGGGCGATAGGGGTTGGCGACCTGCAACCGGGTGCCGGGCGCCAGGCCCATTTCCTCAAAGCTCCAGCGTAATTCGACGCCGTCCTTTTCGGGATTGGTGCAGCGGTCATCGCGTACCCGGCGCAGGGTGACGCGCGCGCCGTCATAGGTCTCACGCACTACCGGCACCAGATCGCTCTTTTCGGTGCAGCCGTTGCTGCTGATCCAGAACAGGACGGTGTCCTGACCGACGGCGGCGGCGCGGATCGGCTCGACCACGCCAGGGCCATCCTCGACCGCCGGGCGTCCGCCCACCCAATCGGGCAGGGTTGTGCATCCAGAGACCGTCAGGGCGACCAGAGCCGCCGTCCCGACCAGACCGATAGATGTGCGATGTGGTGACATGGCCTGTCCCCGCGCCTTTCCCAAGGGTCAAGACTGCCTCAATTCGGATCGCTTGGCATCCCCGAACCTTCACTCGTCCACGAAAAAGGGCCCCGGATCGCTCCGGGGCCCCTGTTTCTTGCGCTCAAGCAGCGAGTGACCGCGTCACGAGCATAGCGCCCCAATCAGGACGAGTAGTATTCGACGACCAGGTTGGGTTCCATCTTCACCGGGAACGGCACATCGGCCAGTTCCGGCACGCGCACCCAGCGGACCGAGAAGCCGCGATCGCCGACTTCCAGATAATCGGGAATGTCGCGCTCGCCCGACTGCATGGCCTCAAGGACCAGCGCCATGCTGCGCGACTTTTCCTTGATCTCGACCACATCGCCGACCTTCACGCGGTACGAACCGATGTCGACCTTCTTGCCGTTGACGGTCACGTGGCCGTGGCTGACGAACTGGCGGGCCGCCCAGACGGTCGGGACGAATTTGGCGCGGTAGACGACGGCGTCCAGACGCGATTCCAGCAGGCCGATCAGCAGCTCGGAGGTGTTACCCTTGCGGCGGGCGGCTTCCTCATAGGTCTTGGCGAACTGCTTTTCGGTGATGTTGCCGTAATAGCCCTTCAGCTTCTGCTTGGCCTTCAGCTGCAGGCCAAAGTCCGAGACCTTGGACTTGCGGCGCTGGCCGTGCTGGCCGGGGCCGTACGAACGCTTGTTGACCGGAGACTTGGACCGGCCCCACAGGTTCTCACCCATGGCCCGATCGATCTTGTATTTGGCGCTGTGGCGCTTGGACATATGTTGCTCTCTATCGCGATGCGGCCCGGCATCCCCGATATTGGGAATGCGATCTCAACGGCGGTCCACGCATCATCCGTCATCAATCCCGCCCCGGTCTTGCGACGGGACGTGAAGGCGGGGCTTATGGCGGCCCCGCCCTCCGGAGTCAATGCTCCAGCCTATTGTGAGGCGGTGCTTTCGGGCGACCAGACAAAGGTCTCGCCCTGACGCCGCACATGCCCGATCCCCGGCCAGGGGAAGTGCACGGCATAGAGGCGCAGATCCTCGTCGGCGGCCCGGTTCCACAGGGCCTTGCGGCTGGCCTCGGCCATCTCGGGCTTGCCGTCGAACTGGATGGTCCAGTCGGGGCGCTGCACCGAGATCACGTGATGGTGGGCCGCATCGCCGATGTACAGCAGGCGGTCCTCGCCCGACGCGACCTCAAAGGCCGTATGCCCCGGGGTGTGCCCATCGATCGGCACGGCGGTGACGCCCGGCACCACCTCGGCGCCGTCGGCAAAGGTCTCGACGTTGGGCGCGATGGCCGCGACCAGTTCGGGCATGGCACCGCTGGCCTGCCAGGCCTGCCATTCCTCGGCCGCCATTCGGATGCGGGCATTGGGATAGGTCAGGGTGCCGTCTGCCTTGACCAGTCCGCCGACGTGGTCGCCGTGCGCATGGCTGATCAGCACATCGGTGATCTCCTCGGGGGCCACGCCCGCGGTTGCCAGACTGGCGGCCAGCTTGCCGCCCGCCTCGCCAAAGGCCGCCCCGGCCCCGGTATCGAACAGCACCACCCGATCGCCGGTCTTCAGCAGCATCGGCTGGATGCTCAGGCTCAGCGGATCGGTCGGCTCGCCGGCTGCGGTCAGCAGGGCATCGACCTCGGCCTTGGGCTCGCCCATGGCCAGCACCGTGCCGTCATTGGGGGCCTCCAGCCCGCCGTCGCGCAGGGCCCAGGCCTGAAGCGTGCCGATCAAGAAGGGCTGGACGTCGGCGCTCGCGACCCGGCTGTCAGCAGCCGGTCTGTCGGCAGGCTCCGTACCGGGACTACAGGCGGCGAGCCCCAGGCCCGCACTCATCAGGATCGCCGCCACGGCGGCCGTCGTCTTCAGTCGCATTGTATAGTCCCCCGAATGGAAACGCCCGCCGGACGATCCGGCGGGCGTGAAAGGCGTGCGGCCTAGGAAACGGCCTTGGCATAGAGGTCATTGACCTCGTTCCAGTTCACCACCGACCAGAAGGCCTTGAGATAGTCGGCGCGGCGGTTCTGGTACTTCAGATAATAGGCGTGCTCCCAGACATCGGCCCCGAGAACGACCGTGCCCTGTTCGTCGGCCACATCCATCAGCGGATTGTCCTGGTTGGGGGTCGAGGTGACCTTCAGCTTGCCGTCCTGGACGATCAGCCACGCCCAGCCCGAGCCGAACTGGCCGGCGCCGGCGGCGTTGAAGGCCTCCTTGAACTTGTCCATGCCGCCGAGGTCGCGGTCGATCGCGTCCTTCAGCGCGCCCGAGGGCTCGCCCGTCTGGCCTTCGGGGGCCAGCAGCTTCCAGAACAGGGCGTGGTTCCAGTGGCCGCCGCCGTTGTTACGCACGGCCTTGGGCAGTTTCGACATGGATTTGAACATGTCTTCCAGCGACTTGCCCTTCAGGCTGTCGTCGCCGTCCACGGCGTCGTTCAGCTTGTCGACATAGGCCTGGTGGTGCTTGTCGTGGTGGAAGGTCATCGTTTCCTTGTCGATGGCCGGTTCCAGCGCGTCATAGGCATAGGGGAGGGGGGGCAGGGTAAAGGCCATGTCGGGCTCCTGAATCTGGGGTAAACCTTGGCCATACACATAGGTGCGGCCGCTACAGACCCAAGGGACGGAGGCCGAATTCGTTCCGAATTCGTGCGGATCAGCCCGCGGTGGCGTGGGCCTTCAGACAGTCGCGCACCGCCCGTTTCAGATCGCCGGGGATCGAGCCCGGATCGGTGCCTTCAGCGGCAAACACCGCCCGCATGGCCGCGTCATAGCCGTTGGGCAGGGCCGCGATCACCCGCGCCTGTCCCTTGGGGTGCAGGCAAAAGCCCAGCTTGACGCACAGCTCGGCGAACATGGCGTCGTAATTAGGGTCTGCCATGGTCAGGCCTTCAGCCGCGGGGGGCGGGCAATGTGCGCGCCTCAATGTACCCAGCGGGCGGTTCGAACTCTTCTTCGCGACGCATCCAACTCTCCCTCTCCTCGTCAGTCAACGGACGACGAATGCCGCATCGGATCGGGTGCTCCAGAGACCCCATCCTCTCCTTGGTATACGTGTCGGTCCCATGAGCAGGAATTTCCAGTCCGGTTGGCATGGTCTCAGTCATGGGGTTGTCTGGGGGCCCCGAAATACACACCAGAGACCACGACGAAATGGTCTCGTCTGTAGGATTGTTAAGCGTGGCGGATAGCGTCGAGACTTGGATCGCTGTCGGCGTTTCTACCCCGTCCGGAAGTCGGCCATCCACGTTGAGAGGTATCTTGCGACCAGGCGTTATGGTCAGATCGCTAAGATAAGGAAACTCAGAGCTGACCGGGGTATCGACGGCCTCAGGTTTGGGGGCTTCAGCAGCATTCTCACCGCTGGAGCAACCGGCACCCAAAATTGCGAAGGCGGCAACAGCAATCGAGGTTGCTCTGATGGTCATGGCGCGTCCTATCTCTCGACCGACGCTTAGAGCCGCTTTGCGTGGAAGGCCAGATGATCCGCGATGAAACTGGCCATGAAGAAATAGGAATGGTCATAGCCGGGCTGCATCCGCAAGGTGAGCCGCTGGCCTGCGGACTCGGCCGCCGCCACCAACAGCTCCGGCTTCAGCTGCTCGACCAGAAACCCGTCGGCGTCGCCCTGATCGATCAGGATGTCGTCGAACTGGCCATTGGCCACGCCCGCCTCGATCAGCAGGGCCGCGTCGTGCCGGGCCCAGCGATCGCGATCCGGACCCAGATAGACCGCCAGCGCCTTTTCACCCCATGCACAGCGGGTGGGCGAGGCAATCGGGGCAAAGGCCGAGACCGAGGCGAACAGATGCGGATGGTTCAGCGCCAGCGTCAGCGCCCCGTGCCCGCCCATGGAATGGCCGAGGATGGCCCGTCGGCCATTGGTCGGGAACTCGGCATCGATCAGCTCGACCAGATCCCGGGTGACATAGGTCTCCATGCAGAAATGCGGGGCCCACGGCGCCTCGGTCGCATCGACATAGAAGCCGGCTCCCTGGCCCAGGTCATAGGCCTCGTCGTCGGCCACACCCTCACCGCGCGGGCTGGTGTCGGGCGCCACGACGATCAGGCCCAGCCGTGCCGCCGCCCCATAGGCCCCGGCCTTGGTGGTGAAATTGTCCTCGGTGCAGGTCAGGCCCGACAGCCAGATGACGACCGGGAACGGGCCCTCACCCGGCGGCACGAACACCGACAGCCGCATGGGCGTACCGGTGGCCGCACTGTCATGGCTCAGATAGCGAAGCGTCCCGCCGTGGACGACATGGGTCTTCAGTACATCCACGGCGGGCGTCTCCTTTAGTCGTGATCCTTGCCGGCGGTCTTGTTGCCGCGGGCGAGGGCGAACACCACGCTGGACAACGCCGCCAGCGCGACCAGGTTCGGCAGGGCCATGGCGGCATTCGAGATGTCCCCCATGCGCCAGACGAACTCGATGTGCTGGAACGATCCGACGAAGATCATCACCACCCACAGCAGGCGCCACGGAATGGCGACGCCCTGGCCGAACAGATAGGTGGCCGCCCGCTCGCCGTAATAGCTCCAGGTCAGCAAGGTGGTGAACACGAACAGGATCAGCGCCACCGACACGACCAGGCCGCCGAGGGTGGTCTGGCCGAACAGCATCTGCGGGAAAACGGCGGAATAGGCCGCCAGCGTCATTTCGAAGCCGCGCAGGTCCGAGTTCCAGACGTGCTCGACCGTGCCGGCACCGGCGGGGAAGGACCCCTGTACCGTCAGCATCACCAGACCCGTCATGGTGCAGATCACCATGGTGTCGATGAAGGTGCCCATCATGGCAAAGCGGCCCTGACGTGCGGGGTCGTCGGTCTTGGCCACGGCATGGGCCATGGGGGTCGACCCCTGACCGGCCTCGTTCGAGAACAGGCCGCGCGCCACACCGGCACGAATGGCCATCATCACGGCGGCACCGGCAAAGCCACCGGTCGCGGCGCTGGGGCTGAAGGCGCTGCCAAAGATCATGCCGAAGGTGGCCGGCAGGTCCTCAAAGTTCAGGATCAGGGCCAGCAGGGCCAGCACCAGGTAGGCGATGGCCATCACCGGCACGACCTTTTCGGCCACGCTGCCGATCGACTTGATGCCACCGATGATGACGATGAACACGGCTGCGGCCACGATCAGGCCCGCGCCCCACTCGGGCATCGGGGCCAGGGCGACGATCGAGTCGGCGATCGAATTGGCCTGGATCATATTGCCGGTGGCCACCGCCGAGAACAGCGTCCCGAGGCAGAACAGCACGGCCAGCCAGTTCCACTTCTTGCCCAGACCCTTGCGGATGTAGCTCATCGGTCCGCCGCGATAGGTGCCATCGGGTCCGACATCGCGGAAGCGAATGGCCAGCGAGCCCTCGGCAAAGGCCAGCGCCATGCCGAACAGCGCCGTCACCCACATCCAGAACAGGGCGCCGGGTCCGCCCAGCGTAATGGCGGTCGCCACGCCCGCGAGGTTACCCGTACCCACCTGGCCCGACAGGGCGGTCGACAGGGCCGCAAACGGCGAAATCTCGCCCTTGCCCGACGGATCCTTCTTGAACAGGCCGGCAAAGGCCTCGCCCAGCTTGAGAATCGGATAGAAGCGCAGGCCGATCATGATCCATGCGCCGACGCCCAGCAGCACGATCACCATGGGCGGGAAGGGGATCAACTCCTCGCCGTTCCAGGTCCCGCCCCAGATCAAATCGCTGACGTTGGTGACCTGGTCGTAAAAGGCCTGCACGCCTGCGGGCGTTGCTGCTTCGCTCATTCCCCATTCCCCCGGGATGCCGATGAAAGCGGGCACCTTAACGGCCTGTCCCGGAATGGGAACGCTTTTCTGACCTTGCGGCGTTACCCGGGGCGGTGGACCGCACAGACCTTGTTGCCCGAGGGATCGCGCAGATAGGCCAGGATCAGCGCGCCGAACGGGCCGTTGCGCTCGCCGGGCGGGTCCTCGATGGCCGTGCCGCCCGCCGCGACACCGGCATCATGAAAGGCCTGAACCATCTCCGGCGTCTTCGCGGCAAAGCCGATGGTGCCGCCATTGGCATGACACGCAAGCTCCCCGTCGATGGGCGTGCCAACCGCAAAGGCCCCCATGCGCGTCCGCCACCAGTAGCGCCCCTTGGGGTCCGGCCCCTGCGCCGGCTCATGCCCCAGCGCGCCGAGCACGGCATCATAGAAGCGGCGCGACGCCTCGACGTCATTGGCGCCGACAGTGATGTGGGTGAACATGGCTTCCCTCCCCGGAGCGTTCGTTTCTTTTATAGACTAACTACAATCCCGCCGCCTTGTCATCCCGGAATTCGCGCCAGCGACACCCCACCCTCCGCTCATCCCCGCAAAAGCGGGGATGAGCGGTATTGGGTATGCCCCCTTAGAACACCACCACGCTTCTGATGCTCTCCCCCGCATGCATCAGGTCGAAGGCCTTGTTGATGTCTTCCAGCGGCATTGTGTGGGTGATCATCGGGTCGATCTCGATCTTGCCGTCCATATACCAGTCGACGATGCGCGGCGTGTCGGTGCGGCCGCGCGCCCCGCCAAAGGCACTGCCGCGCCAGACCCGGCCGGTGACCAGCTGGAAGGGGCGGGTGGCGATCTCCTTGCCCGCCTCGGCCACGCCGATGACGATGCTCTCGCCCCAGCCGCGATGGCAGGCTTCCAGCGCCTGACGCATGACCGTGGTGTTGCCGGTGCAGTCAAAGGTGTAGTCGGCCCCGCCGCCGGTCAGCTCGACCAGATGGGCGACCACATCCGACACATCCTTCGGATTGACGAAATGGGTCATGCCGAATTTGCGGCCCCACTCTTCCTTGTCGTTGTTGATGTCGACGCCGACGATCATGTCGGCCCCGACCATCTTCAGCCCCTGGATGACATTCAGTCCGATGCCGCCGAGGCCGAACACCACGGCGTTGGCGCCCGGCTCGACCCTGGCCGTATTGACCACCGCGCCCACGCCCGTGGTCACGCCGCAGCCGACATAACAGGCCTTGTCGAACGGCGCGTCCTTGCGGATCTTGGCCAGGGCGATCTCGGGCAGCACCGTGTAGTTCGAGAAGGTCGAGCAGCCCATATAGTGGGCGATGGCCTGCCCCTTGTAGCTGAACCGCGAGGTGCCGTCGGGCATCAGGCCCTTGCCCTGCGTTCCCCGAATGGCGGTGCACAGATTGGTCTTGCGGCTGAGGCAGCTTTTACATTGCCGACACTCGGGCGTGTAGAGCGGGATGACATGGTCCCCGACCGCGACGCTCGTCACGCCCGGCCCCACCTCGACCACCACGCCCGCGCCCTCATGGCCCAGAATGCTCGGGAAGATGCCCTCGGAGTCCAGCCCGTCCAGCGTATAGGCATCGGTGTGGCAGATGCCCGTCGCCTTGATCTCGACCAGCACCTCGAACGCCCTGGGCCCCTCCAGATCGACCTCGACGATCTCCAGCGGGCGTTTGGCTTCGAAGGCGACGGCGGCACGGGTCTTCATGGGGGAGGGCTCCTCAAATAATCCCCGAGGCGTCGCACCCCTCGCCCCGGCTTTCAACCCAAAACAGTCTCGTCATCCTCCGACTTGATCGGAGGATCGGTCCGGGCAGATCGTCAGCCGTGGTGGGCGACACCGATCCTCGGGTCGAGCCCGAGGATGACGCCGGGTCGAGGGCAGTGGCTACGATGGCCGCCGCCTGAATGCCCAAGCCTTTCATCGCCCCGAGCGTTTCCCGCACCGATCTTCCCGCCCTGGTCGCCGGGTGGTGCATGCTGTCCGGTTACCGAGACCCAGGCAGACGGCGGCGCGAATTCAGACGGTTCAGACGGTTCAGACGGTGTTTATTTGTCCCCTCTCCCGGTGGGAGAGGGGGTTGGGGGTGAGGGTCGTCCTCCGCCTTCGGCGTGAGCCGTCGCACTGGTCCTGCCACGGCGTTCGCCGACGGATATCGCCGCCCCTCTTCCGGCGCTCGCGCGCCACCTTCTCCCACCGGGAGAAGGGCCCAAGCCCAGCTAGCGAACACGCATTTCAGACGATTCAGACTATCCAGACCCTGTTTTTCCAAGGCACCGTCCAGACCATGATCCACCACAACATCGTCATCCTCACCGGCGCGGGCATTTCGGCGGAGTCCGGCGTGCCGACCTTTCGTGCGTCGGACGGGCTGTGGATGGGGCACCGGATCGAGGATGTGGCGACGCCCGAGGCCTTCGCCCGCGACCCGGCGACGGTTCATGAGTTCTACAACGCCCGCCGGCGTCAGCTGACCGAGGTTCAGCCCAATGCTGCGCACCGGGCGCTGGCCGATCTGGCCGCGCGCTGGCCGGGTTCGCTGACGCTGGTGACCCAGAATGTCGATGACCTGCACGCCCGCGCCCATGCCGAGGTCGACCCCGCCCCGGGCTTTCGGCTGATCCCCATGCATGGCGAGCTGCTGAAGGCCGCCTGTACCCGCACGGGCCGGATCAGCGACTGCCCCGGCGACCTGACCGTCGACAGCGCCTCGCCCCACCACCCCGAAGGGCGCCTGCGCCCGCATATCGTCTGGTTCGGGGAAATGCCGCTCGAGATGGAGGTCATCCACGACGCCTTGCAGGCCTGTGACCTGTTCATTGCCATCGGCACCTCGGGCGCCGTTTATCCCGCTGCCGGCTTCGTCGAGATCGCCCGGCACGCCGGGGCCCGCACGGTCGAGCTGAACCTTGAACCCTCGCTGATCTCGGACCTGTTCGACGAGACGTGCCACGGCCCCGCGACCGAGGTCGTCCCGGCCTTTATCGAGACGCTGTCAGGGCAGTTCGAAGCTTAGCACCATCTCTGATCCGGGCGAGAACCGCGGGCTGCGGCTGATGATCAGCTGGGTGGTGCCGGTGCGCCAGACCGCCATGTCGGTGGTCGATTGCCCCTCGATGGACAGCAGCAGCGGCTCCAGCCCCAGGGCCGCCACATAGGGTTCGGCGGCCGGCGCCATGGTCGACGCCCCGCCCTCATGGATGCCGACGGAACACAGGCCGCGCCCATAGCTGAGCTCCAGAGTCACCGTGCCGTGATGCCGCCGCGTCAGCCGCACATCCGCCCACGGACGGTCGGACTCAAGGTCCATCCCGCTCTCGTCCTCAATGATGGCATAGCCCAGCGCCTCTGCGGCCCGGATGGCGGCCGCGACATCGCCCGTCCGGGCATAGGGCACACAGATGTGACCCAGCACATCGTCCACGATGCCCGGCACATTCATCGACTGGGCCGAGGCGGGGGCTGCCACCGCCATCAGCCCGACAGCGGCCAGTCCGGCCATGATCAGGTTTCGCATGGGTCTCTCCCTCGTCTGGAGGGGGAGTGTCACGCCGCACCGGGGCGCTGCGCCAGTGATCAGTCCTGACGGTCGCCCGCCCCCTGCTTCGCCGCCATCCGGGCCAGCAGCCGTCCGCGTCCCTTCGCCAGGGCGTGGATCACCCCGCGAAAGGTCGCCACCTCCTGCGCGCTGAACCCGGCCCGACCCAGCATGACGCGCAGGTTCTGGCTCATCGACGGCTTCTTCTCCGGCGGATGAAAAAAGCCGCCCGCCTCCAGCTCGGTCTCCAGATGCTCATACATGCCGACCAGCAGGTCGTTGGACGCCGGCGGGTCGCCTTCGCGGAAGCGCGGTGGCGGGGCATCGAGGATCAGCGTCCGCCACTCATAGGCATTGATCGCCACCGCCTGCGCCAGGTTCAGCGAATGGTGCCGGGGGTCGATGGGGATGGTGGTGATTCCCTGGGTCAGGGCGATGTCGGTGGTCTCCAGACCCGCCCGCTCCCCGCCGAACAGCAGGCCGACGCTCAGCCCCGAGGCCCGGTCGTCATACAGCAGGCGCGCCGACTCGCGCGGCGTCCGCACGGGCATCCGCGTCTCGCGCGGCCGGGCCGTGGTCGAAAAGACCGTGTTCAGGTCGGCGACCGCCTCGGCCACGCTGTCGAAGACCTTGACCCCGTCGAGCACCCAGTCGGCGCCCGAGGCCGTGGCCCAGGCCCGGTCCTGCGGCCAGCCGTCGCGCGGCGCCACCAGCCGCAGCTGGTCGAGGCCGAAGTTGGCCATCACCCGCGCCACCGCCCCGATGTTGTCGGCCAGCTGCGGCTTGTCGAGAATGATGACGGGCGGCGTGGGCGTGGCGGGCTCGCTCACCCGTCAGTCCTGACCGATCATCGACAGCCACGGGTCGGCGGTGCCGGCCTCGACCTCGGCCACCTTGACCGCCGGCCAGCCGATCGAGCGGGTGGCGGATTCGCGCCAGGCCAGCACGATCAGGTCGCGCAGCTCGCTGGCCCCGGCCGCCAGTCTTTGGGTGGCAAAGTCCACGCCGCGCGGATCGGCCTCGACGAAGGCACCCGCCTTCTCCAGCCGGTAGAAGGGCACCACCTGGTCCAGCGCGACCAGCAGATAGTCGGCGGTGCGGGCGCGCAGGTCGAACCCGTCCAGACGCGGCGCGCCCATGGCCGCCTCTATGCCCTGCAGGTTCACGCGGTCGCGGACAAAGTCGCCCTCGAACAGGCCGTGCGTCTGGCGCGAGCGGGTAAAGCCCTCGGGGTTGTCCGTGTCGCGGTCCCAGCCGTTGTAATGGATGGTCGTGTGCAGCGGCTGCGAGCCGTCCGAGATATAGTGCGACAGCATGCCGATATCCCGCAGCAGCAGGGCCTCGCGCCGCTGGCGGTCCTCGCGGTACCAGGCCTGACGCGCCAGATCGGTCTCACGCGCCTCGGCGGCCGTCAGCACCCGCCAATAGGCAAAGTCCTGCACGACCTGCAGCCAGGCATCCATGATCGCATAGGGCAGATAGCCCGCATCATTGACCTTGATCCCGGCCTCGAGCAGCAGGGCGTCATATTCGGACTTGAGCGTCGGCAGGTCGCGGATGTGCGGCCCGGCCTCGGTCATGATCAGGCCGTCGGCGGTCATGTCGACAAAGTGGGCGGTGTCGCGCTCGCGGCCGTGCGGCTGGCCCGCGCCCTTCCAGCGGTCGGGCTCGCGCGACAGTTCGCCGACCTGGGCGGCGGCCTCGGCGGTTCTCAGAAAGGCGGGCAGTTCCTCGGGCAGGGCGCGCATGGCGGCCTGTCCGACCATGCGGTGGCCGCTGGCCCCCCAGGCCGCGACCTCGGCGGCGGGCAGAACGATCAGCGTCAGGGCGAGGGCGGTGGCGATCAGGCGTTTCATAAGGGGCGCTCCAGGGACTGGGGGCGGGTTAAATCCATGCGGCGATGGCGTCCAGCGGCTTCTTGTCCAGCGCGGCCAGCGGCACGGTCGCGTCCGCCGCCGGATGACCCGCCACCAGCAGCAGGAACGGCTTCTCGTCGGCGGGCCGGCCGCAGATCTCGCTCAGAAAGCTCATCGGCGCGGGCGTATGGGTCAGGGTCGCAAGACCGGCCTTGTGCAGGGCCGCGATCAGCAGGCCCGTGGCAATGCCGACGCTCTCGGTGACGTAGTAGTTCTTCTTCGCATCGCCCGGCCGGGGCCCGCCGCGCTTCTGGGCGAAAATGGCGATCAGCACCGGCGCGACCTCCAGAAACCCCTTGTCCGGATCGGTGCCCAGCGGCGCCAGCGCCTCCAGCCATTCCTGCGGCGCCTTGGTCTCGTAAAAGGCCTTCTCCTCCGCCTCGGCCGCCTCGCGAATGCGGGCGCGGGCCTCTGTGCTCTCGATCACGGAAAAGAACCACGGCTGGTGGTTGGCCCCCGAGGGCGCCGATCCGGCGGTCAGCAGCGCCTGCTCGACCACCGAACGCGGCACCGGCCGGTCCGAGAACTCCCGCACCGTGCGCCGGCGCGCCATCTCCTCGCGAAAGGCGGTCGCGCTCGCTGTGGCCTCCTCGTCCGTCAGGGCGTCATAACCGACCAGCGGGGTGGCGGGATGGTCTTTCATCTGGCGGGCTCCGTCGCGATCAGCGCCCCTTGATAGACCCGTGCGGCCTCAGGGTTCCACCCGCACCGGAATGACGACTGTCTGCATCTGGCGTTCCGGCTCCCATCCGGGGGCCTCGACCAGCACCAGCTCGCTATCGCCGGGCGCCCCGGCCTGCAGGTGAAAGACGAACCAGTTGGTCCCGCCGGTCTCGCCTCCGTCGCTCTGACCGGTCGTGGTCGGCGCCGTCTCCGTTCCGATCAGCTCCAGACTGTCGGGCAGGGTCGCGATCTGCCAATCGAAATTCGAACTCAGGGCCACCGCGAACGTCTGGCCGGTGCGCAGGGTGACCGGGCCGGTCGTCTCGTCCACCACCACCGCAACCCCGTCGGGCACCGGTGCCCGCAGGGCCGCTTCCTCCGAGGGCGTCACCCTGTCGCAGGCCGCAGCCGCCAGGACTGCGACGGCGAGAACAGCCAGAAGTCCTAACCGTACGATCCGCATGACAAATCTTCCTCCGCTGCGGCCACTGTGGGCCGCGCTTGCCCACAGGCCAACCCACAGGACCTGATCGAACGTCGCTTCGCCTGCCGTCTTCTTGTCCCATTCGCGGGGCAAACACCCGGCGCCGGTCGGTTCGAGGATCGGCGATATAGCGAATTTCTCATGTTCAAGACCATCGCCTTCCTGCTGGCCCTCGTGACCCCTGCGGTCGCCTCCTCCATGGACCCCGTTCCCTATGAAGCGGTCCTGTCAGCGGAAGCCGAAGCCGCCGAGCACGGGTTTGCCCCCGATGTCTGGCTGTCCCTGAACGAGGATCAGAAGGCCCTGGCGCTGCGCCCGGCCGACTGGATGCTGTCGGCGCGCATGTATCATGCGGGTGGCGGCGGAGCGACCGGCAACGATTCGCTGGGCTGCCGGCCGATCGCCATGCGCACGGTCGCCATCGACCCCCGCGTCGTGCCCCGCCGCACCCGTCTGTTCATCAAGGAAACGGTCGGTCTGCGCCTCGCCGACGGCACCATCCACGACGGCTACTGGTATGCCTCGGACACCGGCGGGGCCATCAAGGGCAACAAGATCGACCTCTACACCGGCCACGGCCGCGGCTCGATGGCCCCGGTCATGCCGCTGAACATGAGTTCGCTGACGGTCGTCCGCGCCGGGACCTTCGACGGCTGCCCGCCCGCCTGGGACTAAAAGCGGCGCTTGCCGGCCACGGTCTCGAAGAACATCCGCCAGTCGCCCATCAGGCTCCACAGCGGGTATTTGAACGTCGCGGGCCGGTTTTTCTCGAAGAAGAAATGCCCCACCCAGGCAAAGCCATAGCCGATCACCGGCATGGCCAGCAGCCACCAGGCGTTCATCGTTGCGATGGCGGTCACCAGCACGACCAGCACCAGGCCTGACCCGACAACGTGGATTCGCCGGCACGTCCGGTTCGAGTGCTCGTGGATGTAATATGGGTAGAAGGCCTCGAACGAGGCGAACCGTTCCTCAGGGGCGTGCGTGCTCATGGGCAAACACTGTCCCCCGATCCCCGCGATGGCAAGACCTCAGATCAGCCTGCGCGCTTGTGCGGCTTGCCGGCCTTCTTGAACGGCGGCTTGGACCGGGCCGCAGCGGGAGCGCCCTCGGCCCGGGGCTTGGGTGCCCCGCCCTTGAATGGGGCATTGCCGCGCAGCTTGCCATTGGACTTCGGATCGCCCTTGGCCTTCCACGGCTTGCGGTCCTCGGCAGGTGCGGGCGTAGCGCCGGCTTCCGCGCGGTACGGCGGCTTCTTGGCTTTCCACGCCGGACGCGGACGCTCGCCGCCGGCGGTCTCACCGTCGGCTCGCGGGGCGAAGTCCTTCTTGACGAAGGGGCGTTTGGGCCGGGCCTCATAGGCATTGTCGGGCGCCGACGACGGGGTGATCGCCACCTCGGGGTTCTTCGCCGCCGCCAGCGCCGACCGGAAGCCGTCGACCGCCGGCAGGGCGATCTCGAACCGGGTCTCATGCGACAGGATGCGGATCGAGCCGATCTCGCGCTTGGTGATCCCGCCCAGACGGCAGATCACCGGGATCAGCCATTTGGGATCGGCCTGTTTGCCTTCGCTGTGGCGGCCCACATCGACGCGGAACCAGGTCACCTCATGCGGCTGCAGCCGCTCGGTCGGCCAGGCGGTATCCGCATCGCCCCGTTCCCGGCGTGCCGGGCGTTCGCCCGGATCGGTCAGGTCCTCGGGCGCCGGCATCTTGGCCCGTTGCAGACGGATGAAGGCGCAGGCGATCTCTTCGGGCGTGCGCTCGGCCATCAGCTTCTTCGCCAGGGCAAAGTCCTCGTCCGCCACGGTCTCGTCGAAGATGGAGCCCGAGATCAGGCGCGCCTCGTCCTGGGCACGGATGGCGTCGGCGCCCGGCGCGGCGTCCCAGCTGGCCTCGACCCCGGCCGACGACAGCAGCATCTCGGCGCGACGACGTTTCGGATTGGGCACCAGCAGGACGGACACGCCCTTCTTGCCCGCCCGGCCCGTGCGGCCCGACCGGTGCAGCAGGGTCGCCCGGTTGACCGGCAGTTCCGCATGGATGACCAGCCCCAGGTCGGGCAGGTCCAGCCCGCGCGCGGCAACGTCGGTGGCCACGCAGACCCGCGCCTGACCATCGCGCAGCGCCTGCAGAGCGTCGGTGCGCTCGCGCTGGCTCAGCTCGCCCGACAGGCCGACAGACATGAACCCCCGCTCCCGCAGGGCCGCCTGCAGATGCTTGACCGATTCCCGCGTCGAGCAGAACACCAGCGCGCCGGGTGCCTCGAAGAAGCGCAGCACATTGACGACCGCATGTTCGATCTGGTTCGGCGCGATCCGCATGGCGCGGTATTCGATGTCGCCGTGCGGCTGGCTCTTGTTGGTGGTGTCGATCCGCACCGCATCGCGCTGATAGCGTTTGGCCAGGATAGCGATCTCGCGCGCGATGGTGGCCGAGAACAGCAGCGTCCGGCGCTCGGACGGCGACTGGTCGAGGATGAACTCGAGGTCCTCGCGGAAGCCCATGTCGAGCATTTCGTCGGCCTCATCCAGCACCGCCAGCTTCAGCTCCGACAGGTCCAGATTGCCGCGATCGATATGGTCCTTCAGCCGTCCGGGCGTGCCGATGACGATATGGGTGCCCCAGCCGAGCGCGCGGGCCTCCTTGCGGGCATCCATGCCGCCGACACAGGTGCCGATCTTGGCGTCCGTCCCGGCATACAGCCAGGTCAGTTCGGCCGCGACCTGCAGGGCCAGTTCGCGCGTCGGTGCGATCACCAGCGCCAGCGGCTTGCCGGCCTTGCCGAACCGTTCCGCCTCACCGAGCAGGGTGGGCGCAGCCGCAAGGCCAAAGGCCACCGTCTTGCCGGATCCGGTCTGGGCCGAAACCAGCAGGTCCGAGCCCGAATGATCGCCTTCGAGAACGGCTTCCTGAACCGGAGTGGGTTCGGCATAGCCACGGTCGGCCAGGGCGCGATCAAGCGCGGGATGGGTAGCGGGAAACGGCATCGAAGGTCCTGAACAGCAAGAGGGGTCGCCGAAACGACCGCGCCCGGCCAAGGCATGAACCTCGGGCCGGGCGGTAAGGGAGGCCGCCTCTATACACGGATAAAGGCCATGGTGGGGCGGGTTCGGTATCACGGGTCGTTACGCGGACATCACAGGCGGTTCCCCTGCGCCGGGTTCCGGTGTTGGATGCGTGTTCGTCAGATACTGACCCGGAGCTTTTCATGGCCTTTCTCGACATCACCGTCATGCCCGTCCCGACCGACAACAAGGCCGCCTATCTGGAGCATTCGCGCCAGTCGACGGTCTTCTTCAAGGCACAGGGGGCCCTCAAGGTCACCGAATGCTGGGGCGAGGACGTCCCCGACGGCAAGGTCACCGACTTCAAGCGCGCCGTAGCCCTGAAGGATGGCGAGACCGTCGCTGTCGGCTGGATCACCTGGCCCGATCGCGCCACCCGCGACAAGGCCTGGGAGGTCCTGATGCAGGACGAGCGCATGATGAAGCTCGACATGCCGTTCGACGGCAAGCGCATGATCTTTGCCGGCTTCGACGTCCTGATCGACGGCTAGGCCGCCGGAAGCTCAGGCCTCGACCGGCGGCTCTGGTCCCAGCAGCCGCCGGATCGCTGGCCAGACCCTGGCCACGGCCGAGAGGAACCCGACCACGGTCGACACCCACTGGAACGCCGTCCACAGCCAGCCGAACAGATCCCCCTGTCCCAGCGCCTGGCCGATCGGGAACAGCACCCGCGAGACCCCGATCTGGAAGGCGGCGTAGGTCTCTGAATATTCGATCGACCGGTCGGCGAAGAAGGCGATGGCCACCGCCGCCGACACCGGCGCCCACAACAGCGGCAAGGCCAGCATCACGGCCAGCAACAGCACGGCCAGTTTCGTTCCCAGCGTCTCGCCTGACACCAGGGTCATCACCGTCCCGGCCCCGAGCGTCAGCGCCAGCGCGCCGAGCATCACCGGCAGAACCCGGTCCACCGCCGTCATCAGGTCGGCAAACATGAGCCCAATCAATATGGCCGCCCCGCCGACCAGAAAGCCGCCGACCCACAGGGCGGCATACTGACCCAGCCGGCGCTTCAGATAGCCCAGGTTGAACATTACGGCCTCCTCAGGGCGTCCGTTCAAGGATGCCGCGCCGCGCGCGGGAAGTCCATTGGCGGAACGGCGGTTGTGGATCGTGATCGTCTCCACCCGGTCCCCGCCACCGCCAAGGCCGCCATGCCGACCCCGCCCTTCGACGTCCAGCGGATGATCTATGCAGGTTTCGACGTCCTGATCGACGGCCAGGCCGCCGCCGACGTCAGGCCTCGATCAGCGGGCCCAAACCTGTCGCCGTGCGGTCCACCGTATAGCGTTTGACCGCCCTGAGCTCATACGGCCTGGCGAAGATGGTGGACACCGCCATCAGGGCGACGTCCGCCCGGTCCGGGGTCAGGGTCATCAGCACAAAGCCCTTGGACGCCTGGTCGCAGAAGACCACTTCCGCATTGGCCGCCGACAGGGCCATGCCCAGCGGCAGATTGCCGAGCGCATCGGCGGGCGAGGGGCTGGACACGGCGCTGGTGCCGAACTCGACGGCCCGGCGGTCGCCCGCGTCGTCATGCAGCTCATTGACCCAGAAGGCATGGCTGTCGCCGGCCAGCACCAGCGGCTGAACCCCGGCCTCGCGGAAGGTCTGGTACAGACGCTCGCGGGCGGCGGGAAAGCCGTCCCAGGCATCCAGATTGAACGGCACACCCAGTTTGAACAGGCCGATCACCTGCTCGACCTGCGCGCGGATCTCCGGGGTCAGCCCGGCCATCATCCGCTCGATCTGGGCCGGCGGCAGCATGGTGGTGACATCCGGCCCCTGCACCCGGGCCATCACCACTTGATTGCCCAGGACCTGCCAGGGGCGTCCAGCCTGATGCGACGCGGCCAGCTCCCGGCCCAGCCAGGCGCGCTGGGCGTCCCCCAGCAGCTCGCGCGCAGGATCATTGCGCCGGGCCATGAAGGCCTCGACGTCGGGCACGGGCGTACCGTCCGGGCCGGGCTTCATCGTCAGGTCGCCATAGTCGAGCGGTGCCGTGCGGGCCGTCAGCCGGGTCTCGACCATCATCAGACTGGCCAGATCGCCGAAATGGAAGGTCCGGTTGATGGCTTCGGACAGGGTGCCGGGGGCCGCCTCGCGGATCGGCATCCATTCGTAATAGGCCTTCAGCGCGGCAGCCTTGCGGGCGGCATAGTCGCCCTCGGTCGCGGGCTGGTGGTTCTCGGCCCCGCTGACCCAGCTGTCGTTGGTGACCTCATGGTCGTCCCAGACGCAGATGAACGGCGCCCGCGCATGGGCGGCCTGCAGATCGGGGTCGGTCTTGTACTGGGCGTGCCGGCGGCGATAGTCGGCCAGGCTGACGATCTCGTGCGGCGGATCCGGCAGGCGGTTCAGGCGTCGCCCGGTCGCCATGCCATAGGCGCCATCCTCCGCCCCGTATTCATAGATGTAGTCGCCCAGGTGCACGACGGCATCCAGGCGCTCCAGCCCGGCGATGGCGTCATAGGCATTGAACAGACCGCCCGGGTAGAGCTGGCACGAGACGACCGCAAGGGTGACCTTGGGCGTCGCGCCGGCGGGCAGGGTGCGGGTGCGCCCGATGGGTGAGCTCGTCTCTCCCGCCCCGAACCGGAAATAGTAGTCGCGGCCCGGCTCAAGGCCGTCGGCAACCAGCTTGACGGTATAGTCGCGCTCCGGACCCGTCGTCAGGGTGCGGATCGTGGCGCCGGCGAAATCGGGCGCGCTGTCGATGGACACCACAACCGTGAGCGCGCCGTCAAAGCCTTCGGGCGGTGTCACGCGTGTCCACAGCACGACCGAGTCCGGACCCGGATCGCCGCTGGCCACGCCGTGCTCAAAGCGAACATCGACCGCCGCGACCGGGCCCGTACCGGCGACTGTGGCACAGGAGGCTGTCCCGGCCCCGAACAGGCCCAGAAGGCCGCGGCGATCGATTTTCATCAGCATATCCTCGAGCATGATCGTTTGAGCCAGAACCACTTCGTGGTTCTGGCGAGAGCGTGAATCATGCTCTCGCTCAATCCTGGAGCCTGATTCACCGCCTCGGCGGAATCGCGAAGCGATTCCTCCTCAGCGGATCAGGCTCTAGTAGCGCAGGCGGACCGACAGGCCCCAGGTCAGGGGACGACCGGCGATGAAGGTCGGCATGCCGAGGGCGTCACCGGTGTTGCCGGCATCCTTGACGTATTCCTCGTCCAGCAGGTTCTCGCCGAACGCCTCGACCGCCCAGTTGCCCGAGTCCGGCTTGTAGCGGACCCGCAGGTTCAGCAGGCCGAATGCGTCCTGGAACTCGTCCTGGATCAGGTCAGGCACAAAGTTCGACACCTGCAGGGCCGCGATGTCGTTGTCGTCGCTGAAGAAGACCTTCGACTGCCAGGTGTAGGTCGGCTGTACCTCGAACGCGCCGCCGCTGACCGGCACGGTCCACACGGCCCCGATCGAGGCCATGTGATCGGGCGACAGGCGGAACTGGTTGCCGTCATAGATGCCGGATTCAAAGCGCGAGTGATTGTACCCATAGGTGCCGAAAAGCTGGAGCGTATCGGTGACCAGGAAGTCGAACTGGCCTTCAAAGCCCCAGGCACTGGCTTCACCGGCGTTGGTGACGATGAAGCGGGTGCCGTCCTGGATGGTGGTCTGGAAATTCTCGTAGTCGTAGAGATAGACCGACCCGTCCAGACGCAGGCGCCCGTCCGCCGCCGCATATTTGGCGCCGACCTCAAAGCTGTCGACGGTTTCGGCGTCCACCTCGGTAAAGGTGGGGTTGCCCAGCGGGGTCGAGGGCGACCGGGCGCTCAGCACCTTGGGGCGACGGCCGCGCGCATAGTTGGCGTACAGGCTGGCATTGTCCGAGACGGCATAGCGGGCCGTCAGACGCCAGGTCACGCCGTCGTCCTCGAGATCGCCATAGACAAAGTCGCCGTTGTTGGGCGTCGGCTGCGACGTCAGGCCAAAGGGCGGGAAGCCGGCCGAGGGCGGCAGGCCGACCGAACCCGGCGTCGCCAGCCCGCCGACCACACCATTGGCAAAGGCCCCCAGCGCGGCCGCCTGGGCCAGGGCTTCGGGCGTGCCGACCGCGATCAGGGCGGCGATCTGGGCCTGCACCTGCTGCACGGCCAGCAGGCCGCCCAGGATCGACCGGCCGTTGTTCAGTTCGCTGGCAAAGCCGGTGGTCTTGTCGTCACGGGTGTAGCGCAGGCCACCCGAGACCTCGAGCCGGTCGGTGACCTGGAAGGTCATGTCCCCGAACACATCCCACGACGTCAGCTCGCTGCTGTTTGTCGGGGTTTCGATGTGGACCGGCTTCAGATTGGCGGCGATGCCCGCGATGGCCGGACCGGGCAGGCCAAAGCCCGCCAGGATCGGGTTCAGAATGGCCGGTGAGCCATAGAAGGCCGCCGGCAGGGTGTTCATGCCTGTCGCAGCCGGGTTGCCGTCCAGCAGGCCGGCCAGCTGGGCCAGCGCCATCCGCTCGTCGAACTGGGTCGGGGTGCGCTGATAGCCTTCTTCCCGGAACCAGCCGCCGCCGATGAAGCCGGTGACGCGGCCGCCGTTGTCATAGTTCAGGCGCAGGTCCTGGCTCCACTGCTCGCCAAAGGCTTCCTCGGCGGCGCTCAGGATCGGCAGGGAGACGCCGTCGGCGTCGAACGTCTCATAGGAGTCGAAGCGACGGTAGGCGCTGGTCGAGTTCAGGGTCAGCGAAGGCGACAGGTCCAGCCGGCCCAGTCCCGTGACGCCCCAGACTTCGCGGTCCAGGCCCAGCACCTTGCCGCCGTCGAACGCTGCGGTCGGGGTCAGGGCAGCGCCCTCCCACGGATCGCGTCCGCCCAGCACCGCGCCGGTCGTCGGATCGGCGGGCTCATAGGCGATGGATTTGAACGAGGTGCCCGTGGTGTCATCGGTCTGATAGTTGGCGATCACGTCGAAGCGGAAGGCGTCGGTCGGCTCGAAGGCGATGCCGAGGCGATAGGCCTCGGTGCCCACGCTGTTGTAATCCGGCCCACCCAGCAGGTTCTCGACCGTGCCGTCCTGACGCTTCAGGCGGGTGGAAAAGCGCAGGCCGACCGTGTCGCCCAGCGGCAGATTGATCATGAGTTCGGTGCTGACCAGACCATAGTTGCCGGCCCGGATCTCGGCCGCCGAGTCGACGACGCCCGGGCGCGCCCGGTTCTGGACGATGTTGACGGCCCCGATCAGCGCGCCACGACCGTACAGCGTCGACTGCGGCCCCTTGGCCACCTCGATGCGTTCCAGATCGAACAGCTCGACGAACGAGCCGCGCGCCTTGGAGATCGACACCCCGTCCTGGAACACCGACACCCGCGGCTCGGTGGTCGCGGCCCCGTCATCCGAGGTGATGCCGCGCATCACAAAGCCCGGATTGTTCGGCGACTGGTTTTGCACCAGGAAGCCCGGGACGAAGGCCGACAGGGCCTCGAAGTCCTGGATGCCGAGGTCCTGCAGACGCTCGCCGGAATAGGTCGTCAGCGCAAACGGCACCTCGACGGGGTCCTGAGCGCGCAGCTGGGCGGTGACGATGATCTCGTCCAGCTGGGTTGCCGGATCCGCCTCCTGGGCCAGAACCTGACCGGCGGACATCGACAGCGCGCCCGCGGCGACGGTCAGAAGCAAGGTTTGTTGGAATCGAATACGCATGGCGACGCTGTCCCCCGTTGATCACAGGTTCAGTCGTCTAATCGCCGTTCATGTATGACCGGCGACGCTTCTGTGCCTCCTGCGCGACCTTACATCGAAGGCGATGCAACAGTTGGTCTGTCGCCGGAGCAGTTGGTCAGCTGTCCAGGAACGACCGCAGTTTCCGGGACCGGCTGGGGTGTTTCAGCTTCCTCAGCGCCTTGGCCTCGATCTGGCGGATGCGTTCGCGGGTCACGCTGAACTGCTGGCCGACCTCTTCCAGGGTGTGGTCGGTGTTCATGCCGATGCCGAAGCGCATGCGCAGGACGCGTTCCTCGCGCGGCGTCAGCGAGGCGAGCACGCGGGTGGTGGTCTCGCGCAGGTTCGACTGGATGGCCGCATCGATGGGCAGGATGGCGTTCTTGTCCTCGATGAAGTCGCCCAGGTGGCTGTCTTCCTCGTCGCCGATCGGGGTCTCGAGACTGATCGGCTCCTTGGCGATCTTCAGGACCTTGCGGACCTTTTCCAGCGGCATGGCCAGCTTTTCGGCCAGTTCTTCCGGGGTCGGCTCGCGGCCGATCTCGTGCAGCATCTGGCGGCTGGTCCGGACGATCTTGTTGATCGTCTCGATCATGTGGACCGGGATGCGGATGGTGCGGGCCTGATCGGCGATCGAGCGGGTGATGGCCTGACGGATCCACCAGGTGGCGTAGGTCGAGAACTTGTAGCCGCGGCGGTATTCGAACTTGTCGACCGCCTTCATCAGGCCGATGTTGCCTTCCTGAATGAGATCAAGGAATTGCAGGCCGCGGTTGGTGTATTTCTTGGCAATAGAAATGACCAGGCGCAGGTTGGCCTCGACCATTTCCTTCTTGGCCTGACGGGCCTCGCGCTCGCCCTTCTGCACCTTCTGGACGATGCGGCGATAGTCGTCGATCGGCAGGCCGGCCTCGCTGGCCACCGCCGCCACATCGCCGCGGATCTGGCCGATCTGGGCCGATTCATTCTCGCTGAACTTGGTCCAGCGCACGCCCATGTCCTTGACCCGCTCGCTCCAGTCGGGATCCAGCTCGGCGCCGAAATAGGCCTTCAGAAACTCGGGACGCGAGATGCCATAGCTGTCGGCGAGGCGCAGCAGGCGCCCTTCCAGCGAGATCAGTCGCTTGTTGATCGCATACAGCTGTTCAACCAGGGCCTCGATGCGGTTGTTGTTCAACTTCATCGACTTCAGCCGATCCGAGATCGACTTCGACAGGGTCTCATAGGCCTTCTGGTCCTTGGCCGACAGGGTCTCGCCCTTCAGCCGCGCCTCGACCAGCTTGTCCTGCAGCCGGCGGAAGCCGCCGAAATCGTTGGCGACCGCGTCCAGTACTTCCATGACGCCGTCGCGCAGCTCGGCCTCGAGCGCCGAGATCGACATGCCGCCGCCGTCGTCGAAATCGTCCTCGTCCTCGTCCTCTTCCGCTTCCTTTTCGGCCTCTTCGGCGGTGCGGGGCGGTTTGGGCTGGCCGGGGATCGGCTGCGGCGGCTGGTTGTGCGGCAGGCTGGCGGGGTTCAGCACGCCATAGGTGGCGTCAAGGTCGATGACCTCGCGCAGCAGGATGCGGTTGTTCAGCAGTTCGTCGCGCCACACCATGATGGCCTCGAACGTCAGGGCGCTTTCGCACAGGCCCGAGATCATGGCGTCGCGGCCGGCCTCGATGCGCTTGGCGATGGCGATCTCGCCCTCGCGGCTGAGCAGCTCGACCGAGCCCATCTCGCGCAGATACATCCGCACGGGGTCGTCGGTGCGGTCGTAGGTCGGCTTGGCATCGGTTTCGGAGACCGAGGTCTCGGCCTTTTCGGCCACGTCCGTGCCCTGGGCAGCCTCGCCGTCCTCTTCGGCCTCGACGACGTTGACGCCCATCTCCGACAGCATGGCCAGAGTGTCCTCGATCTGGTCCGGCGTGACCTCTTCCGAGGGCAGCACCTTGTTCAGATCTTCCATCGTCACATAGCCACGCGTCTTGGCCTGTTTGATGAATTTCTTGACGCCGGCATCCGTCAGATCGAGCAGCGGACCGTCGTTCGAGGTCTCGTTGTCCTGCGTGTCCGTCTGCGCACTCATCCCGTTTTCCGTCTCCGACCCGCCGCAGCCCTGTGGCTAAACGGCACTATATGAACAGGAAAACGTCCGCGGCCCCGTTAGGCTCCTGCGGCATCTTCCCAAAGGCTTCCCGACTTGATCGCACGCCGCAGGGCATCACGCTCCGCCTTCAGCTGTGTGAAGGCAGTGCTGTCGAACGCCCGGTGGGCCTCCGACTTCGCCATGGCCAGCGCCCGCTCCAACGCCGCAATGCGGGTCAGGGCGTCGAACGCCTGCGACCAAAGGGTCCGTGCCTCGCCGAGGGGCAGGTCTTCTGCCAGGAAGGGCGCGCCGGACTTTGCCGCCGCCTTCTCGACCTCGTGCAACAGGGCCTCGTAACCCGATTGGGCCAGATGGCGACGAAGCGCGCCAGAGTCAAGGGATGCGTGGCCCCCGAGGCGCTGCTGGACCAGGGTCTGGGCGAGGCCGTCGAGGGCAGGATCGCCAAATCCGGTTCCGGCCACCGTCTCCAGATGGACGTCCAGCCGCTCGACGTCATCCAGCGCCGCCAGCGCCAGGGCGGCGGCCATCGGCTCGATGGACCGGTTGAAGGCGTGCAGCGCTTCGGCCCCCTCGGGCGTCTGGCCGGCCAGCGGGGGCGGGGCGCCTCGCCGCCAGTTGCCGGATGGGCGGCCGTCGTTGCGGGGGGCATATTTGGCGCCCCGCCCCGGCATGACGGCATCGAACCGCTCGAACAGGTCGCGGCGGTACTGTTCGGCCAGATCGCGATCGGTGATGGCCTCGGTCGCCTGACGCAGGCGGGCCTTCAGCCCGGCTCGCCGTTCGGGCGTGTCGAGGGTTTCCGTCTCGACCTCCTTCTGGAACAGGACCTCCACGAACGGACGGGTCCTCGACAGGGCCTCGCGCAGGGCCGGGGCCCCGGCGTCTCGCAGCATGTCGTCCGGATCGCGCCCGTCGGTCAGCAGGCAGAAGCGGAAGCTGCGCCCCGGCTTCAGCAGGGGCAGGGCGCGTTCGACCGCGCGCCCGGCGGCGCGTTGCCCTGCACCGTCGCCGTCGAAACACAGCACGGGCTCGGGCGTCACGCGCCACAGCCGTGCCATCTGTTCCTCGGTCAGGGCCGTGCCCATGGGGGCGACCGCCGGGATGCCCGCCCTCTGGCAGGCGATCACATCCATATAGCCCTCGACCACCACCAGGCTGGCCTGTTTCGAGGTGCCCAGAAGCTTGCGGGCCTCGGGCATGCCGTAGAGGGTCGCGCCCTTGTGAAACAGCGGGCTCTCCGGGCCATTCAGATATTTGGCCCGGTCGTCGGGGTTCATGGCCCGGCCGCCGAAACTGACCACCCGGCCCCGGTCGTCCAGGATGGGAAAGATCAGCCGGTCACGGAACCGGTCATAGGGGGCGCCGCCCCCCTCGGGCGCGATCAACAGCCCCGCCTCGACCAGATCGCCGGGTGTGGCGCCCCTCTGGATCAGGGCGGTCTTCAGCCCGTCGCGGTCATTGGGCGCATAGCCGAGGCCGAACCGCTCCCACTGATCCTCGGGCAGGCCGCGCTTCTTCAGATAGTCGCGTGTGCTTGCCCCGACGGACCGGCGCAGATTGGCCGAGAACCACTTCATGGCCAGCTCGGTCCAGTCGAACAGGGTGGTGCGACGCTGCTCGCGGGCGGCGGCCTGGGGATCCTCCGCCGGCAGGGCCATGCCCGCCTCATTGGCCAGCCGCTCGACCGCCTCGACGAAGCTGAGGCGCTCGGTCTCCTGCAGGAAGCTGATGATGTCGCCGTGCTTGCCCGAGCTGAAGTCGTGGAAGAAGCCCTTCTCGTCATTGACGAAGAAGGAGGGGCTCTTCTCCTTGGTGAAGGGCGACAGGCCGGCGAACTCCCGACCCTGACGCTTCAGCTTCACCGTGCGGCCGATCACGTCCGACGGCCGCAGCCGGGACTTCAGCTCCTCGATGAATCGTTCGTCGAATTTCAAGGGGTGCCTTGGCTGATGTCTTTCGCCTTGAAGATGAAATTGTAAACATAATCAGGCGTGTCGACGGCCTGACGATGCTGACGATCCGGGTCAAACGCCGCGATGCCGGTCAGCTGACCCCCTTCAAGGTAGAAGGCATCATAGCCCATGGCCACGACCCCGGCGATGGCCTGTTCGATCGACACGCCGGTGTGGCGTTCCTCGATCTCGATCAACAGGGTGGGGCGGTCCCGCATAAGCGTCGCCCGGGCCCCGGCCAGCACGGCAGCCTCATGGCCCTCGACGTCGATCTTGATGAAGCCGCAGGGCGGAAGGTCGAGGTCGTCGAGGCGCACAGTCTCGACATCCACGACGCCGGTCTCGACCCCCGGCTGCTGATCCGGGACCAGCGTCGCCCGCTGATTGGAATAGCCGCGCGCGGACCGTGGCACATACAGCGACGAGCCGCCGTCCCGGTCCGACAGGGCGAGCGGATAGGTCACCGCATTCGCCGGCCTGGCGGCGTCCAGAATGGCAAAGATCTTGGGGTTGGGCTCGAAGGCGTGAACCTCGGGGCACAGCGCCGCCAGCTGTCGCGTCCAGACACCGCGATTGGCACCGACATCGATCGCGATGCGGGTGGGATCAACCAGCTGCGGCAGCAGGTGGATCTCCGTTTCGCCCTTGCGCAGCTCGCGGGCGACGATCCGGTCCAGTTCCTGACGGGGGCTGAAGAACAGCCGCTTCAGTTTTTCGACAAAGGTCGACGGCGGGACCCAGCTCACGCTCCGGCCTTCATCAGGTCCGCGAAGCGCCCGAACAGATACAGGCTGTCCGTCGGCCCGGGACTGGCCTCGGGGTGGTGCTGAACGCTGAACACCGGCTTGTCCTTCAGCATCAAGCCACAGTTGGTGCCGTCAAACAGGCTGACGTGGGTTTCGGTCACCGCGTCCGGCAGGCTGTCGCGGTCGACGGTAAAGCCGTGATTCATGGACACGATTTCGACCTTGCCGGTGGTCAGGTCCTTGACCGGATGGTTGGCGCCGTGATGGCCCTGATCCATCTTGACCGTTTTCGCGCCCATCGCCAGCGCCAGCATCTGGTGGCCCAGACAGATGCCCATAAGGGGCGTACCGGAGGCGACCAGCTTTTTGATCTCCGGCACCGCGTATTCGCCGGTGGCGGCCGGGTCGCCCGGGCCGTTCGACAGGACCACGCCATCGGGCTTGCGCGCCAGAATGTCCTCGGCCGAGGTGGTGGCCGGCACGACGGTGATCTTCGCACCCGTAGAGGCCAACGCCCGAAGAATGTTCTTCTTGACGCCATAGTCGATGACGATGACCGACTTGTCGGCCGCCTGGACGCGCGGATAGCCCTCGGGCCAGTCCCACAGACCCTGATCCCAGTCGAAGGCCTGCAGCGTCGAGGCATCCTTTGCCAGATCCAGCCCGACCAGCCCCTGCCAGGCGCGGGCCTGCGCGACCAGGGCGTCCAGATCGAATTGTCCGTCGGCACTGTGGGCGATCACCGCATGGGGCGCGCCGCTTTCGCGGATGCGGGCGGTCAGTGCCCGGGTGTCGACGCCCGCCAGTCCCACGACATTGCGGCTCTTCATCCAGTCATCGAAGGACTGGCCTGCGCGCCAGTTGGCCGGCGTCGTCGGCATATCGCGGAAAATGGCCCCGCGCGCCGAGGTGGCCGCGCTCTCGCCCATCTGTTCCACGTCTTCGGCATTCACTCCGACATTGCCGACATGCGGAAAGGTGAAGGCCAGGATCTGGCTCATGTAGGACGGGTCGGTCAGGATTTCCTGATAGCCCGTCATGGCGGTGTTGAAGACGACTTCGCCCAGCGCAGAGCCCTCTGCCCCGCAGCCGAGGCCTTGCAGGATGGTGCCGTCAGCGAGCGCCAGCACGCCGGTTACGCCGGGAAGGGTTCGGGTCATGGCGGCATCCTATCGCGGAGTTCGCCCCGGTGCACCCGTCGCGTATCGACAGGGGCCGGAAGCGGCCGGGTGTTAGGGGCCATACCCGATCCGGTCAACCTCTGCCGCTACAGACTGAGCGGCTCCATCGGGGCAAAGACGGCGTGGGTGGCCCCGGCCTCATGGGCGGCGGGCGACCAGTCCGGCCGCAGATTGACCAGCAGCACCGTCGGCGCCACCTGTCGGGCGGCCGCGATCAGGTCCCGGGCTTCACCCTTGCCCTCCGGCGACAGGTGGTCGACCCCGGCGAAATCCAGGCACAAGCAGGACGCCCGCGCCTGTGCCGCATGACGGACGATGCCGATGTCGGGTGCGGCGTGAAGAATCATGCCGATCGGCCCGGACTGGAACTGTTCGACGACCTCGGCCACCGCGTCGAGGCGCGAGGTCTCGGTGCCGCCCATGATCTCCATCGACAGGCCAGCGGGGCGGGTCTCGTCATTGGTCCCGGCATACAGCAGGGCGAACCGGCCATGGCTGGTCGCCAGCGTCCGCCAGAAGACCGGCAACACACCCGTCAGCCCCGGCGTGCGGCGCAGCAGGTCCAGACCGATCCGCAGGGTCTGCAGGTCGATCCGGCGCAGGTCCGCGCCCTCCAGCGTGCCTCGGCCAAACAGGTTCAGCCCGGCCTCGCCCCCGGTATGGCGGATGATCCGGCGCACCCGGCGCGAGACCGCCTGTCCGCTGTCCAGAGCGACAATGTCCTGGGCGATCAGGCTGACCGCCAGACCCCGACGTCCACGGGTGACCATCTCAAAGCCCGCCTGCTGGGCATCGAAATGCAGCGGCGCTTGCGACGCGCCACTTGTGCCCGCCACGGTCGTATCAGTGAACCCGGCGGTTCCCGCCGGGTCACAAGGAAAGGTCCGCATGGGCCACCTCCAGGTGACAGTCGGTCCCCGACGCCTGCAGGATGCGCCCGCGATTGTCTACGGACGGTCAAGAAAGGCGGTGAACCCGTCGTTCACCCTCTTCTTCTGTCAGGCGGGAATGCGCTGACCGTCCCAGGCAAACACACCGCCGCTGTCTGCGGGCTCCAGCCCCGCGATGACCGCCAGCAGGGCCGCTGCGGAATGCTCCGGCGTGAACAGCTTTTCGGGGGCGACCCCGGCTTGAAATGGCGCGCTCAGGTCGGTGGCCACCGTGCCGGGGTGCAGGCCGACCACGACCCCGGCCTTGTGCGTCCGGCCATGCTCGATGGCCAGATTGCGGATCAGCATGTTCAGCGCCGCCTTGGAGGCGCGATAGGCGTGCCAGCCGCCCAGCCGGTTGTCGCCGATCGACCCCACCCGCGCCGACAGGGCGGCGAACACGCCCCGGCCCTCGCGCGGCATCAGGGGCAGGAGGTGTCTGGCTACCAGCGCCGGGCCGATGGCGTTCAGCCGGTAGTCCCGCATCAGATGCTCGGCCGTCAGGGCGCGATAACTGCGCTCCGGCTGATGGGCGCCGTGCAGGACACCCGTGGCCACGATCACCAAGGCCGGGGGCGGCCCCTCGGCGATCCGCGATGCGGCCGCTGCGATAGAGTCCTCATCCTCCAGATCCAGCCCGGTGCCCGACCGCGACAGGGCATGGACGACCGCATGGCGGCCCGCAGCCTCCAACAGACCGACCAGCGCCGCACCGATCCCGCCCGACGCGCCGATCACGACCGCAGATGTCTCGCTCATGGCCTCTCCCAAACGCCTGATTCCGGTGTTAGGCAGCGCCCCATGCGCATCACCACCCTCGGCCTCGATGCCGACGACACCCTCTGGCACAATGAGACGATCTTCCGCCTCACCCAGGCCCGCTTTCTCGACCTTCTGACCGATCACGACAATGCGGTGATCGCGCACAGGCTGGCCGAGGTCGAGCGCCGCAACCTGCGCCTCTACGGCTATGGGGTGAAGGGTTTCACCCTGTCGATGATCGAGACGGCGATGGAGCTGTGCGACGGTGATCCCCCGTCTTCGGCCATCCGCGAGATTCTGGCCGCCGGGCGGGAAATGCTGGCCCACCCGGTCGAGACCCTGCCGGGCGTGGCCGAAACCCTGGCGCAGCTGACCGACACCTACCGGCTGGTGCTGGTGACCAAGGGCGATCTGATGGATCAGGAGCGCAAGCTGGCCGCCTCCGGGCTGGGTGAGCTGTTCTCGGGCGTCGAGATCGTCTCGGAAAAGGATCGGTCCACCTATGAACGGGTCTTCGCCCGTCACGGTACGGGGCCGGAGGAGGGCGTCATGGTCGGCAACTCCATGCGCTCGGACGTGCTGCCCGCGATCGAGACCGGCGCCTGGGGGGTGCATATTCCCTATGAGGTCACCTGGGCCCACGAACTGGCCGACGCCCCCGAAGGCCACCCGCGCTATGTGACCCTGGCCCGCTTCGACGAACTGCCAGAATGGCTGGCGCGGATTGAACGTGATCCGGGCTGATTCAGGCCTTGCTAGCAGGCCCTCGCGTCTTTAGACCGGCCGCTTAACCGACAACCAGACGTGACCGCGCCGGGGGCCCTCCCTCCGTCGGGTTTTCGTGCGCCAAAGGACCGCCGTTCCGTGACCGCTGCCGATATCCCGCATGACGAGCGAGATGCCATGATCCGGGCGGCCCTGGCGGAGCATGGCGACAGCGGCCTGACCCCGCGCCACACCCTGTTCTACTTCTACGGCGAGGGTGACCACGACGATCTGAACGAGGTCGCCCGCCGCGCCGGTTTCATCACGCGCGGCGCCGACGACTCGACCATTCTGGAGACGACCATGGCGGTGGACGAAGCCTCGTTCGCGCCTGTCTCCGCCATGATGCAATCCTGGGCCGCGGCCTTCCAGCTGGACTATGACGGCTGGGAGTGTGCGGTCGTGACGAACTGACAAGAAGAGGCCCGCGATGCCCAGACGCGCAGACATCCAGTCGATCCTGATCATCGGCGCCGGGCCGATCATCATCGGTCAGGCCTGCGAGTTCGACTATTCGGGGGTTCAGGCCTGCAAGGCGCTGAAGGCCGAGGGCTATCGGGTCATTCTGGTCAACTCGAACCCCGCCACCATCATGACCGACCCGGAGGTGGCCGACGCCACCTATATCGAGCCGATCACACCCGAGTTCGTCGAGAAAATCATCGAAAAGGAACGCCACGTCCTGCCGGGCGGCTTTGCCCTGCTGCCGACCATGGGCGGCCAGACGGCGCTGAACACCGCCCTGGCGCTGGATGCCTCGGGGGCGCTGGCCCGCCATGACGTCGAGATGATCGGGGCCCGGGCCGACGTCATCGACAAGGCCGAGGACCGCCAGAAATTCCGCGACGCCATGGACAAGCTGGGTCTGGAAAGCCCCCGCTCGCGCGCCATCCACCATATCGATGAGGCAGAGGAGGCGCTGGAGTTCGTCGGCCTGCCCGCCATCGTCCGTCCCAGCTTCACCCTGGCCGGGACCGGCGGCGGCATCGCCTACAACGTCGAGGAATACCGCGAGATCGTGGAACGCGGCCTCGACCTGTCGCCGACCACTGAGGTGCTGATCGAGGAATCGGTGCTGGGCTGGAAGGAGTATGAGATGGAGGTGGTCCGCGACAAGGCGGACAACTGTATCATCATCTGCTCGATCGAGAACGTCGATCCGATGGGCGTCCACACGGGCGACTCGATCACCGTCGCCCCGGCCCTGACGCTGACCGACAAGGAATATCAGCGGATGCGGACGGGCTCGATCAACGTCCTCCGCGAAATCGGGGTCGAGACCGGCGGCTCGAACGTCCAGTGGGCCATCAATCCCGCCGACGGCCGCATGGTGGTGATCGAGATGAACCCGCGCGTGTCGCGGTCCTCGGCGCTGGCGTCCAAGGCCACGGGCTTCCCCATCGCCAAGGTCGCCGCCCGTCTGGCCGTCGGCTATACGCTGGACGAACTGACCAATGACATCACCGGCGTGACCCCGGCCTCGTTCGAGCCCTCGATCGACTATGTGGTCACCAAGATCCCGCGCTTCGCCTTCGAGAAATATCCGGGCTCAGAGCCGCTCCTGTCGACCTCGATGAAGTCGGTGGGCGAGGTCATGGCCATCGGCCGCACCTTCCAGGAGTCCATGCAGAAGGCCCTGCGCGGGCTGGAAACCGGCCTGTCGGGCTTTGACGAGATCGAGATCGACGGCACCACCGACACCGACGACGAAAGCGCCGTTCGCGCCGCCGTGGTCCGGGCGCTGGGCACGCCGACGCCCGACCGCATCCGCGTCATCGCCCAGGCCTTCCGCCACGGCCTGACGGTAGAGGAGGTGCAAGCCGCCTGTGCCTATGAGCCGTGGTTCCTGCGCCAGATCCAGGAGCTGATCCGCGACGAGGGTCATCTGCGGGTGCGGGGCCTGCCGACCGACGCCCGCGCCTTCCGCCAGCTCAAGGCCAAGGGGTTCGCCGATGCCCGTATCGCCGCCCTGACCGGAACCACCGAGGCCGAGGTCAGGAAGGCCCGTCGCGCGCTGGACGTGCGGCCGGTGTTCAAGCGCATCGACACCTGCGCCGCCGAGTTCGCCTCGGCCACCGCCTATATGTATTCGACCTATGAGACCGGCGCGGTCGGCCAGATCCCCGAGTGCGAGTCGCGCCCCTCGGATCGCAGGAAGGCCATCATCCTCGGCGGCGGTCCCAACCGGATCGGGCAGGGGATCGAGTTCGACTACTGCTGCTGCCACGCGGCCTTTGCCTTTGCCGAGATCGACGTCGAGTCGATCATGGTCAACTGCAACCCCGAGACCGTCTCGACCGACTATGACACCTCGGACCGCCTCTATTTCGAGCCGCTGACGGCCGAGGATGTGCTGGAGCTGATCGACGTCGAGCGCTCGAAGGGCGAGCTGATCGGCGTGGTCGTGCAGTTCGGCGGCCAGACCCCGCTGAAGCTGGCCCATGCCCTGCAGGAAGACGGCGTGCCGATCCTCGGCACCAGCGTCGACTCCATCGACCTGGCCGAGGACCGCGAGCGGTTCCAGGTCATGCTGCACGACATCGGCCTGATGCAGCCGCCCAACGGCCTGGCCCGTTCGGCCCAGGAGGCCGCCGACAAGGCCGATGAGGTCGGCTATCCCGTCGTCCTGCGCCCCTCCTATGTGCTGGGCGGGCGCGGGATGATGATCGTCCATGACCGCGAACAGCTGGACCGCTACGTCGGTGAGGCCATGCGGGTGTCGGGCGACGATCCCGTCCTGATCGACCACTATCTTAATCGCGCGACCGAGGTCGACGTCGACGCCCTGTGCGACGACGACACCGTCTTCGTCGCCGGCGTGCTGGAGCATATCGAGGAAGCCGGCGTCCACTCGGGCGACAGCGCCTGTTCCATGCCGCCCTATTCCCTGTCGCCCGAAGTGGTGGCCGAGCTGATGCGCCAGACCGGGGCCATGGCCAGGGCGCTCAAGGTGCGTGGCCTGATGAACGTCCAGTTTGCCATCGAGGAGCCGCACTCGGCCGAGCCGCGCATCTTCGTGCTCGAGGTCAATCCGCGCGCCAGTCGCACGGCCCCCTTCGTCGCCAAGACCATCGGCCAGCCGATCGCGGCCATCGCCGCCAAGGTCATGGCCGGCGTGCCGCTGGCCTCGTTCGGGCTGGAGCACCGCCCCTATGACCATATCGCGGTCAAGGAAGCGGTCTTCCCCTTCGCCCGCTTTGCCGGGGTCGACACCATCCTCGGCCCCGAGATGCGCTCGACCGGCGAGGTCATGGGCCTGGACTGGAAGCGCGAGGGCGAGCCCGACATGGCCGATGCCTTCGCCCGCGCCTTTGCCAAGAGCCAGATCGGCGGCGGTACCACCCTGCCGGTCCAGGGCTGCGCCTTCGTCTCGGTCAAGGATTCCGACAAGCCCTTCATCGTCGAACCCGTCGCCCTGCTGCTGAAACAGGGGTTCGAGGTCATCGCCACCGGCGGCACCCACGGCTGGCTGGTCCAGCAGGGCCTGCCCGTCGGCCATGTGAAGAAGGTGCTGGAAGGCCGCCCCAACATCGTCGACGCGATGAAGAACCGCGATGTCCAGCTGGTCTTCAACACCACCGAGGGCAAACAGTCCCTGCAGGACAGTTTCAGCCTCCGGCGCACCGCCCTGATGATGAAGATCCCCTATTACACCACGACCGCCGGGGCCCTTGCCGCCGTCCACGCCATCGCCGCCATCCGCAACGACGATCTGGACGTCCGCCCGCTGCAGGCCTACGCCTGAGGTTCGCACACCGGAGACCCTCCCCATGATCACCGTGCACCACCTGAACGACAGCCGGTCCCAGCGGGTGCTGTGGCTGCTCGAGGAACTGGGTCTGCCCTATGAGGTCAAACGCTATCAGCGCGATGCGAAGACCATGCTGGCCCCGCCCGAGCTGAAGGCCATCCATCCGCTGGGCAAATCCCCGGTGGTCGATGACGGTGACATCCGCGTCGCCGAGACCGGGGCCATCGTCGACTATCTGGTGGAGACCCACGGCAAGGGGAAGCTGGCCCCGCCCGCAGGCACCGAGGCGGGGCGTCGCTATCGCTACTGGCTGCACTATGCCGAGGGGTCGGCCATGCCGCCGCTGCTGCTGAAGCTGGTGTTCAGCCAGCTGCCGAAGCGCGCGCCGGGTCTGGTGCGGCCGCTGGTCAACTCCATCGCCGGCAAGGCCCAGTCGGGCTTCATCGACCCCCAGCTGCAATCCCATATCGATTTCTGGGAAGCCGAGCTGACCGCCCATCCATGGTTCGCGGGCGGGGCCTTTTCCGCCGCCGACATCATGATGAGCTTTCCGATCGAGGCGGGGGCCACCCGTATTCCCGGCTTTGACCGGCGCCCGAAGCTGAAGGCCTTCCTTGAGACCATCCACGCCCGCCCGGCCTATCAGCGGGCGCTGGAACGCGGCGGACCCTACAGCTACGCCTGATGGAGGGGCGTGCCAGCGTGCTGCCCGGGACACGGTCGCGCAGGCATCTTCACATTCGCGTTGATCGCAGGGCGTCTGGCGAAACCGCCGGTGGCCGCCGGCGTTAACCCGTCATGAAGATCGCAGCCCTCTATCTCATCGCCCTGGTACTGGGGATCGCCGCCTTCAGTCTGGCGCTGATGTTCGCCAAGCTGGCGCTGGTGTCCGCAGCCTTCATGGTTGTGGCCCTCGCAGCCCTTGCGTGGCTGACCCGCAGCCTGATCCACAAGGTGCGACGCACAACGATACGTCCGACCGCTTGAGTTCAGCGAGATCGTGACCTATCCTTTTTGCCCCGGTCGCGCGCGCCCCGCGACCTTCTACCAAGGTTGACCTTCCTCTCCGCAGTCGGGCGAAACAAGAAACTCACCATCCTATGGAAAAAGTGCCGATGACGGCCCCGGGCTATCGCGCCCTGGACGATCAGCTCAAGCAATTGAAGTCCGTGGAACGTCCCGCGGTGATTTCGGCGATCTCGGAGGCCCGTGAACACGGTGACCTGTCCGAGAATGCCGAGTATCACGCCGCCAAGGAACGTCAGGGCTGGATCGAAGGCCAGATCGCCGAGATCGAGGACCGCATGTCGCGGGCCCAGGTCATCGACGTGTCCAAACTTTCGGGCGATCAGGTGAAATTCGGCGCCACGGTCACCGTCGTCGACGAGGACACCGAGGAAGAGGCCCGCTACCAGATCGTGGGCGAGCACGAGGCCGATGTGAAACAGGGCCGGATCTCGATCACCTCCCCCCTGTCGCGCGCCATGATCTCGAAGGAGGTCGGCGACGTCGTCGAGGTCAACACGCCCGGTGGCGTCAAGGCCTATGAAATCCTCAAGGTCGAGTGGATCTGACACGCGACAGCGCGTCTCCCCTCCGGATCCGGGTCGTCTCTGACGGTCGGGCCGGCATCCAGAATCAGGCGCTGGGACTGGCCGAGGCCGTCCAGCGCCTGCGTCCGGCCGCCATTGAAGTCTGCCGTATCGTTTGGCGTTCCGCTTTCGACAAATGGCCCTCGGCGCTGAAACAGCCGTGGATGCGCGATCCGGCATCCGATCCGGTCCTGCCGCCCGATGGCGCGCCCTGGCCGGACATCTGGATTGCCACCGGCCGGGCCTCCCTGCCGCTGTCGGTCAGGGCCGCAACGGCCGGACCGGGTCGCCCCTTCGTCGTCCAGACCCAGGACCCGCGCTGGCGCACCGACCGGTTCGATCTGGTCGTCGCCCCCGAGCATGACGAGCTCAGCGGGCCCAATGTGGTTTCCATCCTGGGCTCTCCCCACCGCATCACCCCCGTCCGGATCGCGGATGCCGTGGCTGCTTTTGCCGATCGGCTCGACCCCTTGTCCCGTCCCCGTGTCGCCGTGCTGATCGGCGGGCGCTCGGCCAGTCACGACCTGCCGCCCGACCATGCGGCCCGGCTGGCCGATCAGGTCGCCGAGGCCGTGCAGGCCGTCGGCGGCTCGGTCATGGTCACCCTGTCGCGCCGGACCCCGCCCGAGGCCGAGGCGATTCTTCGCGAAAGGCTTGCGGGCGTCCCCGGCTGGATCTGGGACGGGCAGGGCGATAATCCCTATTTCGCGTTTCTGGGTGCGGCCGACCATGTTCTGGTGACCGAGGACAGCGCCAATATGGCCGCCGAGGCCGCCTCGACCGGCCGCCCGGTGCACCTGCTGCCGATGGTGGCGCGCAAGGCCGGATCCAAGTTTGACCGCCTGCGTGAGACCCTGGTCACACGGGGGCTGGCCCGCCCGTTCGACGGCACCCTGGATTTTCCCGCGACCCCGCGCGTACCGCTGGCGGAGACGGACCGGGCCGCGCGGCTGCTCCTGGCGCGCTACGACGCCTTTCGGGCCTGAGTTAGAACGACAGGCGCGCGGTATTGATGTCGCCGCGCTGACAGGCTGGCGCCCCCTCTGTCTTGGTCGATACGCCCGCCGCTGCCAGCTCGGCGATGAAGGTCTCGCCTGAGTCCAGACGGGCTGGCGCTTCCTCGCCCTCGGCGGGCGGCGTCTCCGGCTCGGGCGGCTGTTCGGGGCGGCACATGCGGAGGGCCGGGGTGGCCCGCCAGCGAGACAGGGCCCAGACCGCGCGGGCGCGGGCCGCAGGGTCACCCAGATCGACCGTGTCGAACAGCTGAACGGGGGGCGTGACCAGCACCGACAGGCCCTCGAAGCGTTGGATCAGCGCCGTCTCCAGCGCATAGGCGCTTTGCAGGTTCAGCCCCGCCTCGGGCCGCAGCAGCACGACGGCCTGCGAGCCTTCGGCGTTCAGCATGATGGCGTCGGTGGCAAAGGGGACCGCATCGATCAGCCGACCGCGCAGGGCCGCGACCGGATCAGGGGCCGAGACCGGGCTGGCCTGCACCGCGCGCGATGCGGCCTGGGGGTCGGCGACGACGATCTGGTCCAGACTTGCGGCCACCGGCACATGCAGGGCGGCCGTCAGCCGCTGCTGCAACTTGCTCTCGGCGTCGGCCACCAGCGCCCGGGTGCTGATCAGGGCCGACACGGTCACTTCGCCCGACTGGCTGCGCACTTCGAGAAGGGTGATGCGGGATTCTGATCCGGCAAAGATGGCATCGACGGCCAGTCGCGTCTCGGCCGTGGCCCGGCTCTCCAGACCGATGGCCCTGAGCGACAGCGCCAGCGGCGCCGACAGCACGGCGAATACCATCACCACCGCCAGTCCGCGCCATTTCACCGGTCGCTCCATCAACCGGGGCCGGAAGCCATAGAAGCCTGCCGTCAGGGTCGCCGCCAGGGCGATGGCCACAAGGTTGGTCATGAACAGGAAAAAGGCCCCGCCGGCGATGCCCATGTCACCGGTGCCGAGGCCGAAACCGACGGTGGCCACGGGCGGCATCAGGGCGGTGGCGATGGCCACGCCGATGATCGTCTCGCCGCGCTGCTTGATCACCGCATAGGCGCCGGCGATGCCGGAAAAGACCGCGATCAGCAGGTCAAAGAAATTGGGCCGGGTACGCGCCAGAATCTCGGCGGTCGGTTCCTTGAGCGGAGACAGAACCGTCAGGACCACGGCGACGATCAGGGCGAGGCCGAAGCCCAGTGCCAGGGCCCGCAGCGCCCGGTTCAGCTCGCTGAAGTCCAGCAGGGCCAGAGAGAAGCCCAGCGCCACGATCGGGCCCATCATGGGCGACATCAGCATGGCCCCGATGACCACGGCCGGGGACGACAGCATCAGACCGAGGATGGCGATGGCCGCCGAAATCCCGGTCATGATCAGATAGCGCCCGCTCAGGCCGCCGTTTTCATAGACATTTTCGGCGACCGCCTCGTGGTCGACATTGCGCCGCGCGATCGCCAGAAACCGGCGGATGAAGGTCCGCGTCTCGCGCGCGCTATGTCCAAGATCGCTCATGGCGCCTTGTTGATCGGTCCGGGGGGGACGTCAATCACCCCCGCCACCGCCACCGCCACCGCCGTCGCCGCCCCCGTCACCGGCGTCGAAATCCTTCGAGGACCGCTCACTGGTGTCGCTGGCCACGACGCCCGTCGATCCGTCGCCATCCTTCTTCTTCGACTTGCCCGCCGCCATGCCGCTGGCGCCGACGCCTGCGCCGATGGCGACGCCCAGCGCCAGCCCCAGCGCCAGATTGTCCAGTGCCGTGCCCAGCGCGACGCCGATGGCGATGCCGACCCCCATGCCCAGCGGCAGGAAGGCGCCGTTTCTGTTGTCACTCATCCCCAGCTCCTTCTTGGCTTCGAGGCACACTAGCCATCGCATGATCGGGAATCAGCCCCTAAATAGGGGGCATGAGCACTCCGTCTTCGACCCAGCCCCGCACCATCCGCGTCGCCATCATCGGGTCCGGCCCCGCCGGCTGGACCGCCGCCATCTATGCCGCCCGCGCCTCGCTCGAGCCCGTGGTCATTGCCGGCATCCAGCCGGGGGGGCAGCTGACCATCACCACCGATGTCGAAAACTATCCGGGCTTTGCCGAGGTCATCCAGGGCCCCTGGCTGATGGAACAGATGCAGGCCCAGGCCGAGCATGTGGGCACCGAGGTCATCCAGGACATCGTGACAAGGTGTGACCTGTCGCAGCGCCCGTTCCGTCTCACGCTCGATTCCGGCACGGAGTTGCTGGCCGAGACGGTGATCATCTCGACCGGCGCCCAGGCCAAATGGCTGGGGCTGGAAAGCGAGGCCAGATATCAGGGCTTTGGTGTCTCGGCCTGCGCCACCTGCGATGGCTTCTTCTATCGCGGCAAGCAGGTCGTGGTGGTCGGCGGCGGCAATACGGCCGTCGAGGAAGCGCTGTTTCTGACCAATTTCGCCTCCAAGGTCACGGTCGTGCACCGCCGGGACGAGTTCCGCGCCGAAAAGATCCTGCAGGAACGGCTGTTCGCCCATCCGAAGATCGAGGTGGTATGGAACCATGTGGTCGATGAAATCCTCGGCCAGACCGACGGCATCGCCTCCAACGTCACCGGCGTCCGCATCCGGGCGACCGAGGGCACCGAGACCCGTGACCTGCCCGCTGACGGGGTCTTCATCGCCATCGGCCACGCCCCGTCGTCCGAACTGTTCAACGGGCAACTGGAAACCAAGTCGGGCGGCTATCTTGTGGTCAGGCCGGGCACCACGGCCACCTCGATCGAGGGTGTGTACGCGGCCGGCGACGTGACCGACGACGTCTATCGCCAGGCCGTCACGGCGGCGGGTATGGGCTGTATGGCGGCGCTGGAGGCGGCCCGCTATCTGGCCGAGGTCGACCACGCCCGCGCCGGCAACCCCATCTCTCATGCCGAAGCCGAGAAGATCGGCGTCTGGTAGGCCGGATCAGGCCGTCCGTTCGGCCTCATCGTCATTTGAAGCGTCGGCGGGCGGACTGTCGCTGAAGGTCCGCGTCTCGCGCAAGACCTCCCCCTGTCGGGCCAGAGCCGTCTGCAGCGGGCCGATGAAGTCGTCCAGCTTACCGGGCGAGTCATCCCGCATGAGGCGGCGCAGGTCATCGATTTCGGCCGTGACCAGCACAGGGCTCAGCATGTCCCACTCCGGAAATGCCCGCTCGGCCACCGTGCGACGTTCCAGCACACGCAGATCGGTGTGGCGTTCGTCGCGCAGCAGGCGGTTGATCAGGTCGTCGAGCCGGTCGGCTTCACCTTCCACGACCTGAACGAAGCGGCCGTCAATGGCGGTCAGGCAGCCGGTAATTTCGTCGCGAGCGTTGTTGGGGCGAGCTTCGGCGAGAATGTCGGACATGCCGATGGCGCTGTTGACGCTTCGGACGCTGCGGCTGACATACACGAGCTGCTCCATACGCGAGCCTTTCACGTCTTGCATGCTCAGGCCCGGGGACCGTCTTCGAACAGTTGCAGCTGGGGCGGCGCCATATTGCGGACGGCGCCGCTGCGCAGGTCGAGTGCATAGGCCACCGCGTCCTGCACGATCCGCTCATCGGTCGGCTTGGACAGGACGCCGATCGCGCCGGCGACACCGTTCCGGACCATGCCCGGGTTGGCCGTCATGAACAGCACGGCCACGCGGTGATCGACCGCAAGTTCCCGGCCGATGGTCACACCGGTGGGGCCGTCGGACAGGTGGATATCTACCAGTGCCAGATCGACCTCGGTCTCCTTGGCGATCTTCATCGCCGCCGCCGAGTCTGCAGCCGTACCCACAACCTCGTGTCCGAGGTCTTCCAGCACGAAGCGCAGCTCCATGGCCACGAGGGCTTCGTCTTCAACAATAAGGATACGGGCGGGCATGGGCGTAACGGGAGGCTCAACAAGAACAATTGGTAAGTATGATACCCGACAAAACGTTTCGTCAGGGTTAGGGTTGCCGCCTTACGACGTTGTAAGAGTCCGGGCTGCTTTTCGACGGGACAGGGCCGTTCCGGGCAGCTCAATGAGCACTTCCAGCCCGTCCGGGTTCCAGTTGCGCGACAATTTGCCCGCCAGTTGCCCCTCGACCGACAGGGTGGCCAGCGACGAGCCAAAACCGGCCTTGTCCGGCACGCCCTGGACCTTCGGCCCACCCCGTTCGCGCCAGGCCAGATGGAAGGTCCCGCTGTCGGTCTGTTCGGTGGTGACCTCGACATGGCCGCCCGACACCGACAGCGCGCCATATTTGGACGCATTGGTCGCCAGTTCGTGGAACAGCAGGGCGACGGACGTTGCCGCCTGATCGTCAAAGGCCGCGTCGTCGCCGCTGATGCGCACCCGGGGTTGGCCCGCATCATCGGTGTAGGGCATGAACAGCGCCGCCAGAAAGCCGTGCAGGGTCATGTCGCCCATCAGCGGCTGTGACACATCGCTGTGCGGCCGAACGAACTCATGAGCCCGGGCGAGAGCATTGATGCGGGTCCGCAGCGCCTGGGCAAAGGGTTTGGCCTCCGGGTACTGGCGGGCCGACAGGGCCACCAGCGCCGAGACCACGGCAAAGATGTTCTTGATCCGGTGGCTCAGTTCCTGGCTCAGCAGCTCCTTGGCCTGATCCATCTTTTTCAGATCGTCGATGTCGGTGCAGGTCCCGAACCAGCGCACGATCTTCCCCGCTTCGTCCCGGACGGGCATGGCCCGGCCCAGCGTCCAGCAATAGACGCCGTCGTGGCGTTTCAGCCGGTATTCGATCTCGTAGGGGTCGCCCGTCTTCAGCGAGTGCCGCCACCGGCCCCATGCCCGCTGCTGGTCCTCCGGATGGAAGACGTCATTCCAGCCCTCGCCATCGGTCGAGCCGGGCGACATGCCGGTAAACTCGTACCAGCGCGCATTGTAATAGTCGTGGAAGCCGTCTGGGCCGGTCGCCCAGACCATCTGCGGCAGGGAGTCGGTGATTGCGCGGAACTCGGCTTCCGAGCGCTGCTGCTGCTTCAACGCCCGGCGCAGGTTCAGCTGGGTCATGACCTGGGCGGCCAGCACCTCCAGCGCCTTCATCTGAATGTCGGTCGGGCCTTCCGGCCGCGCCTCGGTATCCAGAACGCACAGGGTGCCCAGCGGCAGCCCTTCGGCCGATTTCAGCAACTGCCCGGCATAGAAGCGCAGACCCGGAGCGTCGGTGACCAGCGGGTTGCACACAAACCGCGGATCCTGGGTCGCGTCCGGCACGACCATACGGTCGGCCTCAAGGATGGCGTGGGCGCAAAAGCTGGTCTCCAGCGGAGTCTCGCGCACGCCCAAGCCCTTCTCGGCCTTGAACCACTGGCGGCCCTCGTCGATCAGATTGACGACAGCGATCGGCGCATCGAACAGGGTCGCGACCAGATCGACGATGTCGTCGAAGGCGCGCTCCGGCTCGGTGTCCAGAATGTCGTAATCATGCAGCGCGGCCAGCCGTTCGGCTTCGGTCCAGGATGGGCTGTCGGGCGATGTGTCGGGCATCCAGGTCTCGGAGGCGGCGCCGCGCGCCGGAACCGTATGAATGCAGCCGGGGCGTTCAGGTTTCAATAGGGCATTCGTCGCCTTGGCAGCGGCCTAGCGGGCGGGTCGGCCGACTTCCTCGACGTCCAGCGTCACGACACCCGGCACGGGCGCAGGCGCGGTGCGGGCCGACGGTGCCTCGTCGGCCTCGAAATCCGCCAGATTGCTGTTGATCTCCGCGATTTCCTCGGCCGTCGGCTGGCGACGTCCGCCCAGGCTTACGGCCCCCACGACACGGGTCTGACCATTGATTTCGACGGTGCGGGGTGCGGCCCCCACGATCATGCCATCGGCGGCGACCTCTCCCGCGTCATCCGCATCGGCCGCCAGCAGCAGGCGAGGCTGCGAAAAGCGCGCTTCATCGATCACGGGCTCGCGCCCGGCATAGGTCTGCGAAAAGGCCGCCGTTTCGCCGGGAAAACCTTTCCAGCGATAAAAGATATGCGCGCCGATCTGGTCGATCTTGCCGAGACTCGGCGCCCACCACGGGTGAACATAGTCGGCATGATAGTGGGTGGCCGTGCCGACCCGCTCGGCGACATGGCCATCAAGCGCGCGACGGGCGACGTCTTCGGCCCGCTTCCAGGCCCAGGCCACGGGCGCCTGCGACAGGGCCCCGTCACAGGTGAAGCTGAACTGGCAGCCCGTCACCCGCTCGGCGCCCTGAAACACCACGCCGCAGACCGTGTTGGGGAAGTTCGGATCGCGCACCCGGTTCAGCACCACCTGGGCCACGGCCTCCTGACCGGGGCGCGGTTCCAGCGCCGCCTCATAATAGACCGCCTGGGTCAGACAGCGCAGCGCCCGGTTGCGGTCTGCCGTCGCAACCCGACCCAGTGCAAAGGGCCGCGCCGGCCGCAACAGACCGCGTGCCACGGGCCGGGCGGCATTCAGGCGATGGGCCTCCAGCCCGGTTTCGCCGGCCTCCAAAGTCGGTTTGCCGCCAAGCGACAGCGTCTCCCAGCCCGGCGTCATGCCGAAATGTCCGACCGGCTGCACGCCCGGATCGTGGCGCATGGCCAGTGCCAGCTGCGCCGGGTTCATGCGGGCCGCCATGGCGTCCAGCCCGCCCGGGCCCAGATCGCCGCGGGTGGCATCCATCACCGCCTGGACCCGCAGGTCCAGTTCCGGCCGGGCCGTCGAACTGGCCGTCATGGCCACGCCCGACAGCGCCAGCAGGGCGACAAAGCTCAGCCCCGTTCCCCGACCGTCGGGGAAGCGGGCCTTCAGCCAGCCTGGAATGGGCGCGATGGATCGCATGGGTGGGATATAGGGCCTTCGTCGGTTCAGCGCATATCGTTAGCCGATCAACCCGGCGAATTTCGGGCAGGCAGAGGCGACCGGCAGCGGCCGCCTCCCGATCCGGCTCAGCGGCCGCCCAGGGTGGACCGCAGCATCCAGGCGAATTTCTCATGCGCCGCCAGACGCTGGGTCATCAGATCGGCGGTCGCCTCGTCGCCCGCCTCATCGGCCAGCGACAGGGTATCGCGGGTCGTGGCGATCAGGGTTTCGTGGTCGCGCATCAGCTCCTTGAGCATGGCCTCGGCCTCCTGCTCCGGATCGCCGTCCTTGATCGCCGTCAGATTGCCGAAGGTGGCATAGCCCTGGGGCGCCAGGATGCCGAGCGCACGGATCCGTTCGGCGATGTCGTCCAGCGCGCCCCAGATCTCGGTGTACTGCTGCTCCAGCAGATTGTGCAGGGTGAAGAATTCGGGCCCCCGGACGTTCCAGTGATAGCCGTGGGTCTTCAGATAGGCGGCAAAGCTGTCGGCCAGCACCTTGGTCAGGGCCTGCGAGACTTCGCTGCGGTCGGCTTTCTTCAGGCCGGTCTGGATGGTGGCGGTGGTCATGAAATCTCCTGAGAAATGGGAATCCGGGTCAGACCCGGAGATGGGGAAGGGGCGGGGTCTGGACAACCGTGCAGGTCATCGACGCCCCGGGCTCGACAGGGGAACGCAACAGTCACGCTTGCGTTCATCGCGCTGTAAGCGTGTTGTGACGCGGTGGGGACCGATCCGATGAATCAGGGCGACGACCGGAGCGGTGTGTCCGCCGACCGCGCGTGGTTCAGTGCGGATCTTCTGCTGGCCCGGCTGGCCCGGACGCCGCCCCCCAGCCTGCTGCAGGCGGTCCTGATCGGTATTGTCGCGGCGGCGATCGCCCTGGCGGTGCGCTGGACGTTTTCGACCTTCTACGCCGAAGTCACAGGGTTCATGATCCTGCTGCCCGCCGTGGTTCTGGCGGCGCTGGCGGCCGGCCGGGTGGCCGGCGTGGTCGCCGTCGTCTTGTGTCTGCTGGGCGGATGGTATCTGGCCGGCCCGGACGCGACCGGTGTGGGGATCACCAGCAATCTTGGTCGGGTCGCGACCTTCAACTTCATCGTCGTCGGCCTGTTCGTCACCTGGGTGGCCTCGGCCCTGCGGCGGGCGATGCGGCGTCTGGACACGACTGTGGCCGACCTTCGGGCAGCGGCGGCACGCGTCGACGAGTATGAAGCCCGCTTCCGGGACATCGCCGATGTCGCGCCCGTCATGCTGTGGACGGCCGATATCGAGGGCCGGGTCTATCTCAATGCCGAGTTCCGCCGCTTCTGGGGCGACCGTCCGGCAGACCTCGTGGACCTGACCCCGTGGATGGAGGCCATTCACCCCGACGACCGCGACCGCGTCTGGTCCACCTGCCTGAACGCCCTTCAGACCCGCACCCCGCTTCAGATCGAAGCCCGCTACCTCCGGGAAGATGGCGAATGGCGTATGCTGTCCACCCATGCCCGACCCCGCTTCGATGCCGAGGGGGCCTTCCTCGGGATGGTCGGGGCCAATATCGACCTGTCCGAGGTCCGTCAGGTCGAGTCCGCCTTGCGCGAGAGCGAAGAGCGTTTCCGCGCCATGGCCAATGACGCGCCCGTGCTGATCTGGGTGACCGGCCAGGATCGCACGCGCGAATTCGTCAACCAGGCCTACATCCAGTTCATGGGGATCGAGGATGCGGCGACACTCAACACCGACTGGCGCGAATTCATCCACCCTGACGATCGTGACCGGATCGTCGCCGACTCCGTCGCGGGCGAGGCCACCGGCCAGCCGTTCAGCCTTGAGGGGCGCTATCGCCGTCAGGACGGCGCCTGGCGCTGGCTGAAGTCCTTCTCGCGCCCGCGTCTGGATGCCCAGGGCCAGGTTCAGGGCTTCGTCGGCGTGGCCTTTGATGTCACCGATGCCAAACAGGCCGAAGTCGACCTGAAGCGCATCAACGAGCTGCTCGAGGACCGGGTCGGCCGGGCCCTGCTCGACAAGGCCCAGGCCGAAGCCGATTTGATGCACGCCCAGCGGATGGAGGCGGTCGGTCGCCTGACCGGGGGGGTGGCCCACGACTTCAACAATCTGCTGACGGTGGTCATCGGCGGCCTCGACATGCTGCTCAACAACAAGGTCGACGAGGCCAAACGCCTGAAACTGACCGAGGCGGCGCTCAGCGCAGCGCGGCGCGGCGAACGCCTGACGCATCAGCTGCTGGCCTTTTCCCGTCGGCAGGCCCTCCGGCCCGAGTCCGTGGACGTCAACGCCCTCATCCGCGAGGGCGAGCCCCTGATCCGGGGCGCGCTGGGCGGGGGCATGACCTATCACACGCGCCTGCGACGCGGCGGGGCCCCGGTACGGGTCGATACCGCCCAGTTCGAGGCGGCCCTGCTCAACCTGCTGGTCAATGCCCGCGACGCCATGGGCGGCAAGGGACAGGTCGAGGTCGAGACCCGCCGCCTTTCGGTCAAGGCCGGCCAGATCAGCGACCTTGAGGCCGGCGACTATGTCCGCATCACCGTCACCGACAATGGCCCGGGCATCCCCGAAGAGGTGCGCGAGCGCATCTTCGAGCCCTTCTACACGACCAAGGCCGTCGGCAAGGGCACGGGTCTGGGCCTGTCCCAGGTCTATGGCTTCCTCAAGCAAAGCGGGGGCGCCATCCATGTCGTGACCGGCGCGGGCAAGGGCACCCGAATGGAGATGTACCTGCCGGTGACAGTTGACCACGACACGGCCCCGGCTGCCCCGTCGCGCAAGGCATCGCCGGTCCATGCCGGCGAGCGGTCCGTCCTGCTGGTCGAGGATGACCCAGAGGTTCAGGCCATCGCCCTGGCCCTGCTGGAGGCCATGGGTCTGACAGTGACAACGGCGTCCGGTCCGGCCGCGGCCCTGAAGCGTCTCAAGGCCGCCGCCTTCGACGTCCTCCTGACCGACATCGTCATGCCGGGCCAGATGTCGGGTCTCGACCTCGCCCGCCGCGCCAGCACCCTCTATCCGGACATGCGGATTGTTCTGGCCACCGGCTATGCCGGGGACGACGTGGATGCAGCCTTGCGCGACGCCCCATGGACGCTGGTGCGCAAACCGTTCGCGATCGATGCGCTCAGGACGGTTCTGGACGCCTGATCTCCATCCCGCGGCGCTTAGCGGCGGGTCTTCTTCTCGGCCCGGCGAGCGCGCTGCTCGGCCTTGATGGCGGCCTTGCGCTCGCGGCGCTCGTTGCGCCGCTGTTCCTCGATCTGTTCGGCGGTCTGGGCCTTGGCCTCTTCGGCGGCGGCCTTCTTGGCTTCGGCCTCCTGCCGGGCCTTTTCCTTGGCCGCCAGCCTTTCGGCTTCCTTCTCCTGCTTCAGCCGCTCCTTCTCGAGGCGCGCGGCTTCCTTTTCAGCAGCCAGAATCTCGGCGCGCCGATCAAAGTCGGGGTCCGGGACGGAGGGCTTGGGCTTGAAACGGGCCAGAAGGGCCTTCTTGGCTTCGGCCTGGGTGGCCAGGCGATCGGCAAAGCCGGTCTGCTTCAGATCTCTCATCAAGTCTCGGTCTGCTAGGGTGGGTCGGTCGAAGGCTCCGCGGAGCCCCGGCGATTGTGGCCGGGCCCGGTCGGCGACATGGGATGCACCGACCGGGGGGCTTTAGGGCTCAAGCCCGCGCGGATCAAGTCGCGCCAGGCTGGTCGGGGCTTTCCCGCCCCGTCTGTTGCCGGAAGGTCAGTCGTCCTTGGTGGCCTGGCCGACAGCGGTGCCGGCTGCGCCACCCACGGCGGCTCCGACGGGTCCGCCCACCACGGCTCCGGCGACGGCGCCGGTCGCGGCCTTCTGTTCGATGGTGCTGCCACAGGCGGCCAGGGCCAGGCCGAAGGTCGAGAGCAGCGCGGCGGTCATCGCGGTCTTGCGGGTCATGTCATTACCTTCCAGGTCGGGGGGCCGGCTCGGGACGATCCCGCTCAGGCTTTGCATTGACGGGAAAACGTGTCCCCGGCTCTGGCGGTTCCCGGGGCTGCGCAAGCCCTTGAGAAACCTCGCGCCTGCAGCAAGTTGTCCAAGGTTTCGCCCGCACTGCACTTGAGCGCACCAAGAATGCGCCTATCTGACCTTTGAACTCAGCTTGAACCCTTGAGCCCAGATATCGCGCCATGATCTGTCGTGCATAACACAGAGTGCGCACGGATCATCTATCGCATCGGCAATGGGTGGGGCAAAAATGCTTCACCTCGCCCGATTCTTGCGAATCATCCCTATTTGGGTCACATTGCCTATGTTAAAGGCGCGTCCCCGACGAACGGCGGACTGCCGGTGCGTCGGCCTCGTCGTGTGCGTGGTTTCGCGAAACCCCCGCACATCGACAGACTAAATAAGGGGCGGCATTGCGCCCTGCGGACTGGATAAAGCCTTTGTCATCGCCCCTGTCGCCTCGAACGCCCGACACCTCGGCTGCCCGTACACGACTGACGCCCGGTGTTGCCGCGGCGCTCGTGGGCGGACTGTTCGGTCTGGCGATCGGTGTGGCCTATCTGGGCGGTACAGTGGCCAAGGCGACGACCCTGCGCGCCCAGGCGGTCCGTCTGGACGGCGCGGCCTCGGCCGGCTTTACCGAAGAAGCCCTTGCCGCTGCCGCCGGCGGCCTCAACGCCAGTGCGCTGGCCATCGCCCGCCGCCACGATCCCTATACCGTCGCCGGCCCCAGCCGCCGCGACCGTCAGTCCGAATTGCTGACCGCACGTCTGGAACAGCTGCGCCCGACCGGACCGAACATGACGCCGGGCCTGCGCCTCGCTTCAACCGATCCGTCCCATCCGGCAGCCCAGCCGTTCCGCCTCGGCAGCGCGCTGGACGCCAGCCGCGATCTCGAATGTTTGACCCAGGCCGTCTATTACGAAGCGCGCGGCGAGGGCCGGGACGGCCAGCGCGCCGTGGCCCAGGTGGTCATCAACCGTGCCCGCCACCCGGCCTTCCCCAAGACCGTCTGTGCCGTGGTCTTCCAGGGCGCCGGTCGCCGCACCGGTTGCCAGTTCAGCTTCACCTGCGACGGGTCCATGCGTCGCGGCGTCAACCGGGGTGCCTGGAACCGGGCCCGTCAGGTCGCCACCGAGGCCCTGTCCGGAACGGTCTACGCCCCGGTCGGCAATGCCACCCATTTCCACACCACCGGCGTCAGCCCGCGCTGGCGGACCTCGCTGATCCGCGTCAGCCAGGTCGGCGATCACGTCTTCTACCGCTTCGGCGGGCGCTCGGGCTCCAGCCGCGCCTTCGCCTATGATCCCGCACCCTCGACGGGTGGCGATCAGCCGCGTCTGGTCCAGGCCGGTCTTGATCCGGTTGAACCCGTCCGTCAGGTCGGTCAGGCCGTGGCCTACAGCCTGCTGCTGGCCGAGGAAGGCCGCACCGAGGACGACGTCCGCGCCGAAGCGACGCCCGCGCCCGTCCAGACCCAACCGGCGCCCCAGCCCCAGCGGGCTCAACGGCCTGCGGTTGCCACTCCGGCGCCTGCCGAAACGCCCGCGCGTCGTCAGGCCACACCGGCTTCGGTCACCCCCGCTCCTGCGGAAGGCTGATGGCCGTCAGGCCGCGTCCAGCCCGATGTCCAGATTGGGCGCCGAATGGGTCAGGGCGCCGACCGAGATGACATCGACGCCGGTCTCTGCGATCGCCCGAACGGTCTCCAGCGTCACACCACCCGAGGCCTCCAGTGTCACGCGCCCGGCTGTGCGCGCGACCGCGTCCCGCAGATCACCCAGGCTGAAGTTGTCCAGCATGACGACGTCGGGCCCTTCGCCCAGCGCCGCGTCCAGCTGATCCAGGCCGTCGACCTCGACCTCGACCTTCATCAGATGCCCGGCGTGGGCCTTCGCCCGCCGCACCGCCTCGGCCACGCCGCCGCACACCGCCACGTGGTTGTCCTTGATCAGTATGGCGTCATCCAGCCCGAAACGGTGGTTGATCCCGCCGCCACAGGCCACGGCGTGCTTTTCCAGCGCGCGCAGGCCCGGTGTGGTCTTGCGGGTATCGGCGATGCGCGCGCCCGTGCCCTCGATTGCCTGCACATAGGCCCGCGTCAGGGTCGCAATCCCGCACAGCCGGCCCAGCAGATTCAGCGCCGTCCGCTCGGCCGCCAGAATGGCCCGCGCCCGGCCCTCGACGACGATCAGGATATCGCCTGCTGAAAAGGCCTCACCGTCGGCCACCCGAACCTCCACCGTGGCCCCGGCGTCCAGCGCATGCAACGCCAGCCGCGCACAGGCCCCGCCCGCCATCACCCCGTCCTTGCGGGCCGCGAACACGGCCTTCATCCGCGCGTCCTCGGGAATACAGGCCGCCGCCGTCACATCGCCCGCCCGGCCCAGATCCTCGGCCAGCGCCGCCGTCACGACTGGCAGGATCAACAGGTCCGGCAGGGCAGGGGCCATGGGCGTCACGTCCTTCATTCAGCGGCCAGCAGCGGCTGCGGCACTTCGGCGGCGTCGCGGACCAGACGGCTGTGCCGGGCCTCGTCCTGCGTATCCGGATAGTCGGCGCGATAGTGGCCGCCCCGGCTCTCTTCACGGGCCAGCGCCGCCCTCACCACCAGGGACGCGGCGATGACAGGCAGGGCCTCGGGATGCCGCGCTTCGATCAGCGCCAGCTCGGCCAGCGCAGTCGTCAGTCCTTCCGCGTCACGCACCACTCCGACATAGCGGTCCATCAGCTCGCGCAGCCGCGCCAGCTCCGTCTCCGTCAGGTCCGAGCCCGTGATCTCGACCAGGGGCGAGGGCCCGGAAAGGCTCTCGGTCCGTGCCACTCGCCCGGCCCGGCGACCAAAGGCGGCGGCCTCCAGCAGCGAATTGGACGCCAGCCGGTTCGCGCCATGCACGCCCGTCGCCGCGCATTCGCCGACGGCATAAAGACCCGCGACCGTCGTCCGGCCATCAGCATCGGCGGCAATCCCGCCCATATGATAGTGGGCGGCCGCCACGACCGGGATCGGCTGGGTGCGCGGGTCCAGCCCCATCCGCATACAGGCCGCGTAGACTGCCGGAAATGCCGTTGGAAACGCCGCGCCGATGGCCCTGGTCGCGTCCAGAAAGGCGCCGCGCCCGTCCATTTCCGCGGCGTGGACGGCGCGCGCCACCTGATCGCGGGGTGCAAGATCGGCACTGTCCGCCTCGCCCAGCAGGAACCGGCCCTCGCGGTCGACCAGACGCGCCCCTTCGCCCCGCAAGGCCTCGGTCGCCAGCGGCAGGGGCGAGACCAGATCGCTGTCCGGCCCCGCCGTCGTCAGGCGGATGGCGGTCGGATGGAACTGCACGAACTCGGGGTCGAGGATCTCGGCCCCGACCTGCCAGGCCAGCGCCATGCCGGCGCCCTGAAGCGCCGCCGGTGTCGTCGTTCGACCGTAAAGCCCGCCGATCCCGCCGGTCGCCAGAATGACCGCCGGCGCGATCACGCGGACACGCCGGTCGCCCCGCGTCAGGATGGCCCCGCGCACGCGACCGTCCGCGTCTTTCACCAGCCCGGTCAACCGGGCGTCTTCCCAAAGGCTGATATGGGCACTGGCCCGCACCGCCGTCACCAGGGCTGACAGGATCGCCCGTCCGGCGCCGTCGCCCCCGACCCGCGCCACCCGGGCCCGCGAATGGGCCGCTTCCCGGCTGAGGTGATAATGGCCGTCGGCCTCGCGGTCGAAGGGGGCACCCAGCCGGTCCAGCCACCCGATCGTCTCGCGCGCGGCATCGGTCAGGGCTCTGGCCCGCTCCGGCTCGACGAGCCCGGCACCGGCCGCGACCGTATCGTCCGCGTGCAGGCTCGAAGCGTCATCCTCGGCCAGCGCGGCGGCCATGCCCCCCTGCGCCCAGGCCGAGGCACAGGCCTCCAGCAGGGTCGCGGGCGTGGCGACCAGCACCGGGGCGGGGGCCGCCTCGAGCGCCGCCGACAAGCCAGCCAGTCCGCCGCCGATGATCAGCGGGCCTTCATGACGAACGGTCTTCATCGGCCGATCGACAGGAAGCGGCCAACCATACCCAGCGCGCCCTCGACGTCGCCCCCGGTCGGGATCAGAAAGGCCGCTGCGGTCACGCCCAGACAAGCGACGGTGGTGACGCTGAACAGGCCGACGCTGTAGCCCGCCTCACGCCAGTTCAGCTGCCGCCCCTCGGGCCGCCACTGGCCGCGCTTCAGGTGCCCGATCAGGGCGATGGCCAGGAAGGCGGCAAAGATAAAGCTGCCGTTCGACACCCCCCACCAGACCACCAGCGCGCCAATGGCAATCATGACCGCGTATTCGACCATGGGATGGATGCGCGCCAGCACCGGTCCCAGCGCCTTCGACCCGTCCAGCGGCGGGGCGGGGGCCAGATTGACCAGATTGATCAGGCCGATGGCGAACACCCCACTCAGCCACATCGTCTCACCGGTCCCGAAATAGAGGGCGAAGAAGGGCAGGGCGGCCAGCAGGCCGAAGGCCGGCCCCGCCAGCGACACCAGCACCCCGTCCCATTCGCTCTTCGGCATACGCTGGCCGCGCGCCAGTCCGCCGAGGAAGGGGATGATATAGACCTTGGCCGGCCCCATCCCCAGCCGGTTCATGGCCAGCACATGGCCGTATTCATGCACGAACAGGCCGATGATGGCGGCGACGGCGATCACCCAGCTGCCGCTGATCCACCAGATGAAGCCGCCCAGCAACACGGTCGACAGTACCGACCAGACCAGCCCCTGACCCTTGTCCTCGGGGGCCGTGGCAAGGCGCATCTCGGGCGACTGTGTGCGGCTACCCGGCACGGACCCCCAGGGTCCGGTATTGCGGCCGGGGCGGACAGGGCGGGTGGGGGGCAGGGTGTCGCTCATTTCCCCAATGTGGGCCGTGTTACGCCCAGCCACAATGCGAGCAGCGTCATCAGTTTCAGGGTGCGAGGTTCGATCTTCGCCACCACCCGGGTCGGGGCCACATAATACATCAGATCAGCTCCACATCGACGTGATGGCGGGCCTTGATCATGTCGTAGCGCGCCGGGACCACCGGCGGCGGCAGATCCACCATCCGCTGCACCGCCCGCCGGGCCGGTTCGATCAGCGCCTCGGGCACCGTCACCTCAAACTGCATGTTCAACAGGCAGTCGCGGATGTTCTCCAGCGTGATCCGCTTCATGTGCGGGCACAGGTTGCACGGGCCGATGAAGCGGGTGTCCGGAGAGTCCGCCGCGACGTTCGAGGCCATCGAGCATTCGGTGATCATCACCACCTGCTTCGGCTTCCGTTGGGTGACATAGTCGCTCATCGCCGCCGTGGATCCGGCAAAGTCCGAGGCCGCCAGCACTTCTTCCGGGCATTCCGGGTGGGCCAGGATTTCCGCGCCCGGATACGCCGCCCGCATCTCGGCGATGTCGTCGACGGTGAAGCGTTCATGCACCTCGCAGCGCCCCTTCCAGGCGATGATGCCCACCGAGGTCTGCGCCGCGACATTTCGCGCCAGGAATTCGTCGGGGATCAGGATGACCTGGTCAACGCCCCATTCCTTCGCCGCCCATTCGACCACCTGCACCGCATTGGCGCTGGTGCAGCAGATGTCGGTCTCGGCCTTCACATCGGCGGTGGTGTTCACATAGGTCACCACCGGCAGGCCCGGATAGCGCTGCTTGATCAGCCGCACATCCGCCCCGGTGATCGAGGCCGCCAGCGAGCAGCCCGCGCGCAGGTCAGGGATCAGCACCGTCTTGTCGGGCGACAGGATCTTCGAGGTCTCGGCCATGAAGTGCACACCGGCCTGGACGATCACCCGGGCGTCGGACTTCGCCGCCTCCTTGGCCAGGCCCAGGCTGTCGCCGACATAGTCGCCGACCCCGTGGAAGATGTCGGGCGTCATATAGTTGTGGGCCAGGATGACGGCGTTCCGCTCGCGCTTGAGCCGATTGATCTCGACGATCAGCTCGGCCTGCGCCGGCCATTCCAGCGGCGTCACATGATCACGAACCTTGGGCCAGATGGCCGCCGTGGCCGCCTGGGTTTCCCGGCTCAGTCCGAATGCGCCGTCTGCCATCTCACTCTCCTTTTGCTCAAACTGAGCAAATATGAGGCCCGAAACAGGACGGCGGGATTCGCCCCGGCCGCCCTCCTTATGCTCAGTCTTAGCATAAGTGGATTTAATCTAGGCTTCCCCGGCACAATTGCAAGGGGAAACGCCCTTCCGGCTTACCGGTTTACCAGGACCAACACCTGATTGCTTGCGATCACATGATAGACGCTGCCCTCGGCTGCGGCGGGGTCGGTGCCCGGCAGCGCATAGACTCTCTGTCCCCGCACGAAACGGATCAGGTCCTGGCCCCGCCGCGTATTCGCATACGGCGGATGATCCGCCCGACAGTCTCGCAACTGCATGTCGCGGACGATACAGCTGATCTCGCGTTCTGGCACAGGCGGCGGCCGGTAAGGGGGCGCCTGGTACCGGGGGCCGTGCGCGTCGAGGGTGACGGTGGCCTCGGGCAGCAGGTCGCGCTCGTCCTCCAGCGCCCACCCGCATGCGGTCAGAACCCGGTCCAGATTGGCCGACTGCGGCGGCAGGTCGAAGGTCGCGCTCACCGCAATGTCCGCGTCATCGCCCGTGCGGACTGAATAGTCCCCTCCGCCCTGCATGAACCGCGCCTCCCGCCCGGGAGATGTGCTGCGATAGGTGCCCGCCTCGGCGAGGGGCAGCCAGATCTGGGCTGCGCTCCGACCGTCTCCGCGTGTTGCCTGCATGCGCAGCATCTCCGGGCTCTCGGGCAGGCCTGTGAGGACAAGCGTCAAGGCACCGTCGAGACATTGTGCCGCGATAGCCTGTCCACCCGCGTACTCCACGCCGGCCTGGGTCAGCGCCCGGTCCGGATCCTCAAAGAAGTCCCAGTCTGAGTCCTGGGCCACAGCCGCCGTGCCTGCAGCGCAGGCCAGGGCGCACACCGCCGCCGCAATCACTTTTCTCATGGCCCCGCCCCCTGACTGCCTCTCTGCCAGTTCACGCGGACGGAGGGCTCCCGTCAAGGCTGGGGCGCTCGTGTCGCAACAGCCACTGCTTGCGCTCCAGTCCGCCGGCATAGCCGGTCAGGGTCCCGTCGCGCCCGATGACCCGGTGGCAGGGAACGATCAGGGCGATGGCATTGGCGCCATTGGCCAGACCCACGGCCCGCACGGCGGTCGGGCGCCCGATGGCCTCGGCCAGCTGGCCATAGGTGCGGGTCTGGCCGTGCGGAATGGCCCGCAGGGCCTGCCACACCGCCCGCTGGAACGCCGTGCCGCCGGTCTCGAGCGGCAGCTCGTCCAGCGCCGTGGCGTCGCCCGAAAAATACGCCGCCAGCGCCGCCCGCACCGGCCCGGTCTGCCCGCCCTCTGACAGGTCGGTCACCCCATGTCGCAGCCGCATCAACCGACGCAGGCGGGGTTCGAAATCGACGAATTCCAGCGCATGGACCACGCCCTTCGCATCCGTGACCACCAGCATCTGACCGATGGGCGACTCCACACGGTCCAGCCACAGCTCAGGCGCGTTTCGCATCGGCGTTCTCCTCGTCCATCGTCAGGTACAGGGCGGCGTAGGCTCGCCACGGGCGCCAGCCTTCGGCCAGGGCTTCGGTATCCGGATCGGGCCAGCGATCCGCCGGCGCCATGGCACCGTCGTCCAGCACCCACAGCCCCGGCAGGCGTAATCCGGGGCGAGCCGTGACCCTTGGCCCCAGCGCGGGGTCTCCGCCGAGATCCCGCATCAGGGCCTCGGGGTCGTGGCCCAGATCGAATACCCGCCGGACCCGCGCCAACACCCGGGGCAGAGCTTCCAGCCGGTCCGCCTCGACCCGCACCTGCAAGGCATTGCCGCTGCCTGCCTGCACCTCGACCCGCCCGGATGTGCCGTCGATGGCCGCATCCAGCGCGCGAGACCAGACGCCACCCTCAACCCTGTCGCCCCGGTCGGCCAACGCCGCCATCAGGGCCTCCAGTTCATACGGCGGCCGCCAGCTCAGCGACAGCTCGACCCCCGCCCCGGCCTCCTCGACCGCCCCCCGTCGCAGCGCCGACGGCGGTCGCCCATACAGGGCCTGGAAGGTCTCATTGAAGCGCCGCACGCTGCCAAAGCCCGAGGCCAGCGCCACCTCGGCCATCGGCAGGCGGGTCTGGTGCAGCAACGCCTTGGCCAGCCGCACCCGCCGGGTCTGGGCTACCGCCACCGGCGACGCCCCCAGATGCGCCCGGAACAGACGCCTCAGATGCCGCTCGCCGACGCCCAGCCGGTCGGCCAGCCGTTCCAGGCCGTCCTCATCCAGCGCCCCCTCGTCGATCATCTGCAGGGCCCGGCTGACCGTATTGGCGGTGCCGCGCCAGGCGCCCCCGGTCGTGACCTCGCCGCGCCATGCGGAATAGTCGGGCGCCGTTTCGGGCCGGCAGCGCAGACAGGGGCGATAGCCCTTCGCCTCGGCTTCGGCCGCACTGGCGACAAACTCCACATTGCCGAACAGCGGCGTCCGCGCCGGACACACCGGGCGACAATAGATGCCCGTCGTCTTCACACAGGTATGGAAGCGCCCGTCGAATCGCGCATCGCGCGCCATGACCGCGCGGTAACAGGCTTCAGCCGACAGGGAGGGCAGGGCGTCCATGCCGCGAACCATGCCCCGGCGCCCGCGCCCTGTCTCGCGGTTTTCGGACTCTTATCCTCCCCCAACGGGGGAGGGGGACCATGCGCAGCATGGGGGAGGGGGCAACGCGACCGTCGCCCGTCAGACCCTAACCAGCCTCAGGTCCTGATAGTCATAGCTGAAGTCGATGTCGGGGCTGACGCCCTTGACCGTCGCCCGCACCGGCTGGCCATCCTGCAGTTCGAAGGTCACGAACGCATCCTCCTCCCGCTTGTCGGGGAAGCGGGTGCGGAAGGTCTCGCCGTTGTAGGGCTCCAGCGGGCCCTGCAGCGCGGGGTTATGGGTGAAGCGCAGCCACAGCTGCACGTCGCGCCGCTCAATGACGATGTCGCCGTACCAGGGGTCGCGCCAGATGCCGGCATAGGCCGACAGCGGCAGGGAAGGCGCAGCCCCCGTTGCCCGTTTCGCCTCGATCTCCACGGCGGCCGCCAGCGACCGCTCGGTCGACTGCGCTTCATAGCGTTGGCTGTCGGCGATCCAGTCAAAGTCGGTCTTGTCCATGACGATGTCGGCGATGCCGCTGCGCAGGGCCCGGAGCAGATAGCTCTCCTCGGCATTCGAGAAGACGGCAAAACCGGCATTCCGGCCGGGCAGCAGCACCGTCGCCGAAATCCCGCCGGGCGAGCCGCCGCCATGGCTGATCAGCCGCTCGCCGCGATAGTCCTGCACCGCCAGACCCATGGCATAGGTCGAGGCGATCGACCGTCCCGGCAGTTCGGCCGTCGGCCCGGGCGAAGACGAACTGATGATGTTCGGCCGCACCATCTCGCGCGCCGAGGCCTCCGAGAACAGGCGCGAGCCATCGGCCAGCTTGCCGTCGGCCAGCCGCACCGCGATCCATTTGGCCCAGTCGTGCGGGCTGGCGCACAGCCCGCCCGCCGCCGCGGCGGAATCCCAGTTCCAGACCTCGGCGATACTGTCGGCGATCCGGGTCATCTCGCCCTGATAGCGCAGCGGCGGTCCGATCCGGCCGTGCGGCAGGGCCGATTTCGCCGGATCGGCCAGCGTCGCCATCGGCACCGTCTCCGTCATGCCGACCCGGTCCAGAATGCGCGTCTGGACAAAGTCCTCCCACGCCATGCCCGAGGCGGCGGCCAGCACCTCGCCCGCCACCACGAACATCAGATTGCAATAGTGATACCGCGCCCGAAACTGGTCCTCGATCGGCACATGCGGGATCGCCGCCATGACTTCGGCCCGCGTCCGGTCGCTGTTCGGCCAGAACAGCAGGTCCCCGGCCCCCAGGCCAAAGCCGGCCCGGTGGCTCAGCGTATCGCGCACCGTGATCCGCTCGCCGATGAACGGGTCCGACAGGGTGAACCCCGGCAGATACGTCCGCACCGGCTCGTCCCACTTCACCTTGCCCTCATCGACCATGATGGCGAGGGCGGCGGCCGTGACATTCTTGGTGTTCGAGGCAATGGCGAACAGGGTGTGTTCATCGGCCCGCCCCGGCCGGTCCATGGCCTTGACTCCATAGCCGCGCGTCAGGATCGCCTGACCGTCCTTGACCAGCGCCACACCCAGTGCCGGCTGATCGGGAAAGGCGGCCATACAGCGGATCACATAGGCGTCGACCGCCGCCGCCAGCTCCGGGTGGTCATTGGCCGCGTCCTGCGCCCAGGCCTTCATCGGCAGGGCCGCAACCCCCGCACCGGCAAACAGCGCCGACCGGCGCGACAGGGACAGGCTCATGGGGCACTCCTTGGACAAGACCCGAACGCTAGCCCGGCCGAGAGGCCTTCGCTAGCCCCGCCGCCAGCGCTCCAGCGCCTCCAGGATTTCGGCCTCGATCTGGGTGCGGGTAAAGCCGGTCAGGTCGTGCCGCCGTCCGTCCTGTCCCCGTCCGGTCAGCCGCCATTCGCTGGCCCGACGGCTTTCAGGTGCGTTCAGCGCGGAAAAGGCGGGCAGGGCGCGCGACGTGGCCATCAGGCTCCAGCGAAAATCCGACCAGTCGGGGTGATGGACCACAAGTTCGGCACCGTCCTCGCCCCGGACCACCTCTGCGGTCTCCAGCCCCTCGACCGTCAGGGCGGCGGCCATCGCCTCCATGGCGGGCAGGCCGTGACGTTCGATCTGGCGATCAATGTCCTTGCGGCGAGCCGGCGACAGGATCCGCTTGACCCGCTCGCCCAACGGCGGCGCCTCGGTCTCGATCTCGCGCCCGGCCACATCGGCATACATCTGTCGGATCAGTCCGAAGCTCAGCGCGACCATGATCACGGCAAAGGGCAGGGCGGCCGCCAGGGTAGCTGCCTGCAAGGCGCCAAGCCCGCCCGCCAGCAGCAGAAGCGCCGCCGCCAGACCTTCCAGCGAGCACCAGTAGACCCTCTGCCAGCGCGGGGTCTCGTCCGCCCCGCCCGAGGCGATCGTGTCGATCACCAGCGAACCGGAGTCCGCACTGGTCACGAAGAACACTGCCACCAGCAGCACCGCCAGGGTCGAGGTGACCGCCGTGCCGGGCAGGTATTCGAAGAACCGGAACAGGGCCGTCGACAGGTCCGTCTGCACCGCCTGGGTGATCGCCCCGGCCGCCACACCCATGTCCAGCGCTATGGCCGTATTGCCGAAGACGGTCATCCATAAAAAGGTGAAGCCGGTCGGTACCAGCAGCACACCGGCGGCGAACTCGCGCACGGTGCGCCCGCGCGAGATGCGGGCGATGAACATGCCCACGAAGGGCGACCAGGCGATCCACCAGGCCCAGTAGAACAGGGTCCAGTCCGCCATCCAGCCGCGCGGCTCATAGGCATAGAGGTTGAAGGTCCGCTCGAAAAAATGGTCCAGATACAGGCCGAAATTCTGCACGAAGGCCTTCAGCAGAAAACCGGTTGGCCCCACGATCAGCACGAACAGCATCAGGCCGACGGCGATCACCAGATTCAGTTCCGACAGGCGCCGCACGCCCCGGTCCAGCCCGGTCAGCACAGACACGGTCGCCGCCCCCATGACCAGGGCGATCAGTCCCACCTGAATCCATGGCCCGGTCGGCAGGCCGGTCAGATAGTTCAGCCCGCTGTTGATCTGGGCCACGCCCAGCCCCAGCGAGGTGGCGATGCCGAACAGGGTGCCGCAGATGGCAAAGATGTCGACCGCATCGCCGATCGGCCCGTTGATGCGCCGCCCCAGCAACGGCTGCAGCCCCGACCTCAGGGTCAGCGGCAGGCCCTTCCTGTGCGAGAAATAGGCGAGACTGAGGCCCACCACGGCATAGATGGCCCAGGCGTGCACGCCCCAGTGGATGAAGGTGATGACCATCCCCTCGCGCGCGGCGGCAAAGGTCCCGGGCACGGCATCCGGCGGGGCGGCATAGTGCTGGACCGGCTCGGCAACGGCGAAATACATCAGGCCGATGCCCATGCCGGCGGCGAACAGCATGGCCAGCCATGACAGATAGGGAAAGTCCGGCTCGGCGTCGTCGGGCCCCAGCTTCAGCCGCCCGGTCGGCCCCACGGCCAGCACCAGAACCACCATCAGGAACCCGGCCACCGACGCCACATAGAACCAGCCAAAGGTGTCGATCACCCAGTCCCGGGCGTGGCCAAAGGCATAGTCCGAGGCGCCCGGTGCCAGCAGGGCGGCCGCCAGCAACAGGCCGATGATCAGGCTGGCGCCCCAGAAGACGCGCGGGTTCATTCGGGACTTGAGCATGGATCCAGCGTGACGGCTGACGCCGGCTTCCTCAAGCCCTGATCTTTGTGGCAAGTCAGGTGCAGGGGGGCTGATGACGCGCACATCTGACATCGCCGTGGTGGGGGCGGGACCGGCCGGGCTGGCGGTCGCGACTCTGTTGGCGCGCGCGGGCCACCGCGTTGTCGTGCATGAACGCTTCGATCAGGCCGCCCCCGTGGGCGCCGGCTTCATGCTGCAGCCGACCGGTCTGGCGGTGCTCGACGCCATGGGGCTGACGGCCGAGGTCGAGGCTCTGGCCCAGCCCATTGACCGCCTGTTCGGGCGCGAGGCCCGGCGCGGGCGGATCGTTCTGGATGTCGGCTATGCGGCCCTGTCGCGGCCCCGCAGGGCGCTGGGGGTGCACCGCGCCACCCTGTTTCACGTGCTCCATCGCGCCGCCCTCGACGCCGGGGTGACGGTCGAGACGGGACGCGAGATCGCCGGGGCGGACGCGGGCCGCCTGACCGATGCCGCAGGCCGCACCGGCCCGGCCGTCGATCTCGTGATCGACGCATCGGGGGCCCGCTCGGCGATCGCCGCATCGCTAGGCGCCCGACGTCACGAGCTGGCCTACGGCGCGCTCTGGGCCACCGCCCCCTGGCCCGGAGCGCCCTTCGACCCCCATGCGCTGGAGCAGGTCTATCGCGGGGCGGAGAAGATGGTCGGCGTCCTGCCCGTCGGTCTCCAGCCCGGCCGTGACCAGCCCCTCGCCACCTTTTTCTGGAGCCTCAAGACCGCCTCATACGCCGACTGGCGCACGGCCGGGCTCGACGGCTGGAAGGCCGAGGTGCGCACCCTCTGGCCCGAGGTCGACCCTGTCCTCGACAGCCTGACCGACCCCGACCAGCTGACCCTCGCCCGCTATGGCCACCATACGCTGACCCGCCCGGTCGCCGACCGGCTGGCGGTGATCGGCGACGCCGCCCATTCGACCAGTCCCCAGCTGGGGCAGGGGGTGAATATGGGCCTGCTGGATGCGTTCGCCCTGTCGCAGGCCCTGACTACCCATGCCAATCGGGATCGGGCGCTGGCCGCCTATGCCGCCACCCGCCGCTGGCACATCCGCCTCTATCAGGCGCTCAGCATGGGCTTTACGCCCTTCTATCAGGCCGACGGGCGGATGCTGCCCTGGGTGCGCGACCATGTGCTGGGCAAGCTGGCCCGCCTGCCGCTGGCCGACCGCCTGCTGGCCGCGACCGTCTCGGGCCTGCTGCTGGATCCCCGCGCGAAGGCCTAGCGCGTCTCCCACGCCATCCACAGCGCGACCAGCAGGATGCCGCCGCCCATCACCGCGCGCGCGGTCCGCCCTTCCAGCCGTCGCAGCAGCGGCCCGCCGGCCCCGGCCGCGCTCACCACGATCACCGCGTGGATGGTGGTCGCCACCGCCAGATGCAGCCCTCCCAGCGTCAGGGCCTGCGCCACGGGCGCCCCCGCCCCGGGCCGGATGAAGGTCGGCAGCAGGGCCGAATAGAAGACCGCCGCCTTCGGATTGAGCAGATTGGCCGCCAGCCCCTTCAGGAACAGGGTCCGGCGCGAGCCGTCCTCGCTTGCCGCCGTCGCCGTACTCCCCCGCCAGGCCTCCCACGCCAGCCAGACCAGATACAGCACCCCGGCCCAGCGGATGATCTGGAACAGCCACGGCCAGCGGAGCACCAGCGTGGCCACCCCGATCACCGCCGCCAGCATCCACGCCGCCAGCCCCAGCGTCACGCCCGCCACCGCCGCCAGCGCCGCCGTCCGCCCCCGGCCCGCCGCGATCAGCGCCAGCCAGCCCATGTTCGGCCCGGGCGTCAGCTCGACCAGCGCCACCGCCACCAGAAACGGCAGGATCACAGTGGGGTCGAACAGGCTCAGCAGGGGCATGGGCGGGGGGTCTCCGATCGCCTGCATAGCGGCTGCGCAGGGCCGCGTCCCCACCTCTTGCGTTGCGGATCGGCCACACCCATTTCGGGGATGACCGGCTGGCGTGTCGCTTGCATCAAGGGCAGCGGGCCGGATCTGCCTGATCCAGGGGATGACCACCGATGAATCTCGACCTCTATTCCGACCGCGCCAAATCCGCCGTCCAGGCCGCCCAGTCGCTGGCGCTGGCCCGCCGGCACCAGCAGTTCGCGCCCGAGCATCTGCTCAAGGTGCTGCTGGAGGAGCGCGACGGCCTCGCCCGCAATCTGATCACGGCCGCCGGGGGCGATGCGGCCAAGGCCGAGCGCGCCGTCGAAACGGCCCTCAGCAAGCGCGCCCAGGTGTCCGGCGGCTCGGGCCAGCTGTACCTCGACGGCGACACCGCCCGCGTCTTCGCCACCGCCGAGGCCTCGGCCAAGAAGGCCGGCGACCAGTTCGTCACGACCGAGCGCCTGCTGTCGGCGATTGCCAAAGACGGCGGCGTCGCGGCCACGGTGCTCGCCTCGGTCGGCGCCACGCCCGATGCTCTGGAGGCCGCCATCACCGAGCTGCGCAAGGGCCAGACCGCCGACAGCGCAGGCGCCGAAGACGCCTATGACGCCTTGAAACGCTATGCCCGCGACCTGACCCAGGCCGCCCGCGACGGCAAGGTCGACCCGGTCATCGGCCGCGATGAAGAGATCCGCCGCACCATTCAGGTGCTGGCCCGCCGCACCAAGAACAACCCCGTCCTGATCGGCGAGCCCGGCGTCGGCAAGACCGCCATCGTCGAGGGTCTGGCGCTGCGCATCGTCAACGGCGATGTGCCGGAATCGCTCAAGGACAAGAAGGTCCTGTCGCTCGACCTGGGCGCCCTGATCGCCGGCGCCAAATACCGCGGCGAGTTCGAGGAACGCCTCAAGGCCGTGCTGAACGAGGTCTCGGCCGCCGAGGGCCAGATCGTCCTGTTCATCGACGAGATGCACACCCTGGTCGGCGCCGGAAAGGGCGACGGCGCCATGGACGCCTCCAACCTGCTCAAGCCTGCGCTGGCCCGGGGCGAGCTGCACTGCGTCGGCGCCACCACCCTGGATGAATACCGCAAGCACGTCGAAAAGGACGCGGCCCTCGCCCGCCGCTTCCAGCCCGTCTTCGTCGAGGAGCCCTCGGTCGAGGACACCGTCTCGATCCTGCGCGGCCTCAAGGAGAAGTATGAGGTCCACCACGGCGTGCGCATTTCCGACAGCGCCATCGTCGCCGCCGCGACCCTCTCCAACCGCTACATCACCGACCGCTTCCTGCCGGACAAGGCCATCGACCTGATCGATGAGGCCGCGTCGCGCGTCCGCATGGCCGTCGACTCCAAGCCCGAGGCGCTGGACGAAATCGACCGCCGCCTGGTCCAGCTCAAGATCGAGCGCGAGGCCCTGAAGAAGGAATCCGACGCCGGCTCAAAATCCCGGCTGGAGAAACTGGAGTCTGAAATCGACGGACTCCAGTCCGAGTCCGATGACCTCACCGCCCGCTGGAAGGCCGAAAAGGACAAGGTCGGACAGGGCGCCCAGCTGCGCGAGACCCTGGACCGCCTGCGCGCCGAACTGGTCACCGCCCAGCGCAATGGCGACCTCGGGCGCGCCTCCGAAATCGCCTATGGCCAGATCCCCCAGATCGAGCGCCAGCTGGATGAGGCCGAAGCCAATGAGGCCGACAAGGCCGGGCCCCTGACGCCCGAGGTGGTCGACGCCGAACAGATCGCCGCCGTTGTCTCCCGCTGGACCGGCGTGCCCGTCGACAAGATGCTCGAGGGCGAGCGCGAAAAACTGCTGACCATGGAGGACGCCCTGGCCCGCCGCGTGGTCGGCCAGGACGAGGCTCTGGCCGCCGTCTCCGATGCCGTCCGCCGGGCCCGCGCGGGCCTCAACGACCCCAACCGCCCGCTCGGCTCCTTCCTGTTCCTCGGCCCGACCGGCGTCGGCAAGACCGAGCTGACCAAGGCGCTGGCCGAATTCCTGTTCGATGACGAGGCCGCCATCACCCGCATCGACATGTCGGAATATATGGAAAAGCACGCCGTCAGCCGCCTGATCGGCGCCCCTCCCGGCTATGTCGGCTATGACGAGGGCGGGGCCCTGACCGAGGCGGTCCGCCGCCGCCCCTATCAGGTCGTCCTGTTCGATGAGGTCGAAAAGGCCCACCCCGACGTCTTCAACGTCCTGCTGCAGGTGCTCGACGACGGCCGCCTGACCGACAGCCAGGGCCGCACCATCGACTTCAAGAACACCCTCATCATCATGACCTCCAACCTCGGCTCCGACGCGCTCGCGCATCAGGGCGAGGGGGACACGGTCGACGCCGTCCGCCCCATGGTGATGGAGGCCGTCCGCGCCCACTTCCGGCCCGAGTTCGTCAACCGCATCGACGAAATCGTCCTGTTCCAGCGCCTCGGCCGCGCCCAGATGGGCGGTATCGTCCGCATCCAGCTGGCCCGCTTCGAAAAACTGCTGGCCGACCGCCGGCTGACCCTGGCCCTCGACGACTCGGCGGCGGCATGGCTCGCCGACAAGGGCTACGACCCCGTCTACGGCGCCCGCCCCCTCAAACGCGTCATCCAGAAAGACCTGGTCGACCCGATCGCGAGAAAACTGCTGGCGGGGGAGATTGAGGACGGCAGCGTCATCGCGGTGTCAGCCGGGGATGGCGGGCTGGAAATTGGAAAGGCGCGGGTGCATTAGGGGGATGGCTTCCATTGTGACAAAGGGCGTGCGCCCTCGATTCGAGAGCGTATTGAACAAGGTGCTCTCGGCTTGGACCCCGAATGGCGAAGGGGGCCTGACCTCGTCGGAATGGGGCATTTCCTTCTACGAGGACGCTTTATCGCAATTGTTAAGCCGCGACGGTTCGGGTCTGTCAGAGGTCGAGTTTAAGAGCTGTGTCACAGGGGCTGCCCGAGATTTGGTGAAGGCTGGCCAGTCAGGTTCGGAGGCGTTCAACGAGGCATATTCTAGACGTCGCGACGAGACCCTAGCTTTACAATTTCACCGCTATTTTGGCCTCACGCGGTGCGCATTCCATGTCGATAGCCTGCGATGGCTTCCCATGGAACTGCTTGGCTCCCGAGCTGCCATCTGCGCGGAACCGCCAGAGAACTTCGACGTGTCTGAGTTCTTTATAAGCGGCTACGGAAGCGTCTTTCCTGAGCGCCCCCGAAATGGCCTTTATCTAATTGTCGGCCCGGTTCACTCGCGCTCAAAAAGCGGGGCGCTAGAGATCATCAGCGAAGAGCTCGCCACGCTGCTGGGCTTCATTGCTTGGTGGATCGACTATGGGCGTCTGTCTCACCGGTTTGGCCGCGTTGGGCCGATCACGGCCATACGGCCCGGTGAATCAATTGTCCTCTTCGACGAGACCGCCCAGCGGATCGAAGATCAAATTTCTTACTTCACTGAGGCAGGGTCAGAGTCGAAGTGGCTCACCGGCAATTCTAGGGCCGCCCTACTCAACGCCTGCCAAGCGACCGCCGAGCTAGGACATCTGGATCGGCCTCGTGAACGCTACTTTCGCACGGCGTTGAAGCTCTACCATAATGCCGTTACGGCTGGACATCCGGACGAACAGATCACGAAGCTATGGAAGCTGGCAGAATTTGTGACCTTCTCGTCTGGCGGAACTGTCGACAAGATCGCTCGTCGTCTTTCCCTCACGTGGGAAGACTCGGAATTGATCTATGCAATCTCGTTTGCAGCGGGTCAGAGGCGCAATATCATCGCTCACCAAAGCGATGAGGGCGTCAGCTCAGCAGAGATTGTCGAGTACTTTAGGTACGTGATCGGGGTATTTCTCGCATCGGCAGTGTCGGATCGTGTGACGTCGCTGCGCTCGTGGAAATCCGTCCTTGAGGTTGGATCAAGCGGTCTTGACATCGAAGCGATGGAGGACGCCCTCTCTGTTCTCCGAAAATTCTCACAATCCCGCGGCGCGCCTGAGAACCAATAGTGGCTGGGCGACTTCCTTCGGCGTGACCCGTCGCAGCGCCAGTGCCCTTCCTTTCGTCATCCTCCGGCAAGCCGCCGCAGGCGGCGCAGACCGGGGGACCCAGCGGCGCGCGGGAGCGCGAAGCTTTCACATGCAGGACGCGAGCCGCATTTCATTCGGAACCGTCGCGGTGTTCGCCTTCGGCGCCGCTGGGTCCCCCGGTCTCGCTCCGCTCGCCGGAGGATGACGAAAGGGAAGAGCATGCGTGGCACGGGCCATGACGAAAGTAGAGGGCGAGCGTGGCTCGGCGCTGGTGACGATCGCAAAAATCGGCGTTAGCTTTGGCGTATGGGAACGCACCGCACCTTTATCGCCACCTACATCATGGCGAGCGGGCGCAACGGGACGATCTACACAGGCTCGACCTCCAATCTTGAAAGCCGGGTCTGGAAGCACAAGACCCGCGCCTTTCCGGGCTTCACTGACGAGAACGACTGCCACCAGCTGGTCTGGTTCGAGCGCCACACCTGGGTCACCGATGCCATCAAGCGCGAGCGTCGCCTCAAGAAGTGGATGCGCGACTGGAAGCTCGCCCTGATCGAAACGGACAACCCCGACTGGCGCGACCTCGCCGCCGACTGGTTTCCCGAGAACGACCCCGACTGGAAACCGCCGCCTGAAGAAGACTAACTCCCCTCCCACCCC
>Ga0114898_1000090_pt1 | contig 91623 bp, 74 predicted proteins | sample Malvired_Geostar_FD_83496 | JGI IMG/M metagenome (GOLD analysis project Ga0114898, IMG submission 83496) | Marine viral communities from the Global Malaspina Expedition - Malaspina viral metaG DeepMed_Geostar | ecosystem: Environmental > Aquatic > Marine > Oceanic | place: Mediterranean Sea...
GAGCCCGGTGGCCGAGAGTATTTTCTCCGCCGCTGATTATTTGGTGGTGCCGGTGATCCCGACGCACCTTTCCCTACGCGCGCTGGAACAGGTGCGGGATTGGCTGGACAGCAAGAAGCTCAAGAATCTGGAGCTGATCCCGTTCTACAACATGGTGGACCGGCGCCGGGCCCTGCATCTGGATTTGCTGGTAAAACGGCCGCCAATCATGCGTAACGGCCTGCAGACCTGGATCCCCTACTCCACCCATGTGGAACAGATGGGCGATCACCGCGCACCGGTGGCGGAATTCGCCCCACACACGCCGGCGGCCCACGCCTACCGGGCGCTGTGGTTCGAATTGCTGGATCGCATCAAGCTCTGAGCGGGAAGCATGGAACGCAAAGCGGGGCCATCAGGCCCACGGCTGTTCCTCACCGGCATGCACCGCGCTGGCACGCCAAGTTCGCGAGCAAGCTCGCTTCCCACAGCGGCTCCGCAGTTCGAGAAGTGAGTCAAAGCGAATGGTTGCAGAGCTTGTTGAGGGCCGGCGAGCAGCGTTGCAGGACCGTGCTTCTCCCGCGTCCTTGAACGCTGCCCGGCGGCCCTCCTTACCTGGCAAAGAGCCCCCCAACCCAGATCTGACTTCATGTCTCCAGCGTCGGCCTATTCGCTCCAGGGATCGGCCCGTTGCAGGATCGTATCCAGATCCAGACCGCGAGGCAGGGTGCCGTAGTTGCGATCACCGTGCTCCCCCAGACGGGAGGCGATGAAAGCCTCCGCCACTGCGCTGTTGCCGGCGGCCACCAACTGACTGGCCTGCATGGTCAGTGACAGGCGGTCGACGATGTCGCGGGCACGGTATTCCGCATCCGCCATATCGGAGAACTCACCTTTCAACGCGGTCACGGCCTGGTCCAGACGGCTGTCGGCGCCGGCTGCCTTACCCAGTTCCGTGAACCACACGTCCAGCACTTTCGGCGTCTTCGCCAAAGCGCGCAGCATGTCCAGCGCCTGTACATTACCGGACCCTTCCCAGATCGCGTTGATCGGCGCTTCCCGGTACAAACGCGCCATCATGAACTCCTCGATGGCGCCGTTGCCGCCCAGACATTCCATGGCCTCGTAGGCATGGAACGGGGTGCGCTTGCAGATCCAGTACTTACCCGCCGGCAGCCCCAACCGCAACAGCAGTTGTTCATATTCGTTGCCGCTGTCCAACGCGATGTTGTCCAACGCCTCGCCCATGCGCATGGCGATGGCCAGGGAGCCTTCCACCTCCAATTGCAGGTCGGCGAGCACATTCCGCATCAGCGGCTGGTCAATCAGTGTCTTGCCGAACGCGGCCCGGCCACTGGCGTGATTGACCGCCTGTGCCACCGCCTGACGCTGCCCCGCCGAAGAGCCGATCATGCAATCGAAGCGGGTCATCGCCACCATTTCGATGATCGCCGGCACACCACGCCCTTCCTCGCCGACCATCCAGCCCAGGGCTCCGCGCAGCTCGATCTCGGAGGAGGCGTTGGAGACGTTACCCACCTTGTTTTTCAGGCGCTGCACTTGAATCGGATTCTTGCTGCCGTCGGGCCGCCAGCGCGGCACCAGAAAACAGCTCAGCCCCTTTTCGGTCTGCGCCAATACCAGGAAGGCATCGCACATGGGCGCGGAGGTGAACCACTTGTGGCCAATCAGTTCGTAGGCCTCGCCGGGGCCGCCAGCGCCGATCGCATAAGCGCGCGTGGTATTGGCCCGCACATCGGAGCCGCCTTGCTTCTCGGTCATGCCCATGCCGATGGTCAGGGATTGCTTTTCATAGTGCGGCACATTGCGCGGGTCATAGCCGTTGTTGAGGATTTTAGGCAGCCATTCCTCGGCCAGGGATGGGGTCAGCCGGATCGAGGGCACCGCCGCGAAGGTCATGGTCAGCGGGCAGCCATGGCCCGCTTCCGCCTGGGCCTGCAGGTAGCTGCGCGCGGCCCGGGCCACATGGGCGCCGGGCTTGGGGTCGGTCCAGGGCGCGGAATGGATGCCGCTCTCCAGCCCCAGCGCCATCAGGTTGTGATAGGCCGGGTGATATTTCACCTCATCCACCCGGTAACCGTGACGGTCGTGAGAGAAGAATTGCGGTTTGTTTTCGTTGGCCAGGAAACCCCACTCGATCACCTCGGCACTGCCGGTCCTGGCACCGTGCGCGGACAATGCCGGTTCCGCCCAGCCCGCACCGTGGCGGCGCACCGCTTCACGCAGGGCATTGTCGGAGTCATAGGCGTTGTAATCCTGCAGATCTCCGGACTGGTTGAGCACCTCATGGGTGTCGGCCAGGGCTTCCACATTCAAAGCATCGTGTTGAGCATTCATGATTGACCTCCAGCGCCAACGGCGCCTGTGGTGGTGTTTTGTTGTGGTTGTCTCGATTGCGATGGCGTGGCGCCCACCGCCCGCAGGCAGAAGGCCACCATCTGATCCGGCAGGGCGGCGTCCGCCAGCGGCGCCGCCAGTGGCCCCACCAAAGCTTCGGCCACCGCCCCTACCAGCGCCGCGGCGCTGGGAGCGGTGGCCTGGGGCGGCAGTTCGCCACTGGCCACGCCGTGATCCAGCACATCCCGGTAGAGTGCCGCGTACATGGCCCGGTAATGCAGCCGTTCGGCATCCACCTCCGGCTCCACCGGTTCGGCGATCAGCGCCCAGGCCAGCTTGGGCGCCGCCATGGCTCGACCGGCGAACACCCGCAACGCTTGCTCCAGGCGGGCACCAGCGCCGCCCGGCCCGGACAGCGCCCGCGCCACGGCCTCCACTTCCCGCTCGGTGGCGACACGGAACACCTCCGCCGCCAGCGTCGCCTTGTTGTCAAAATAGCGATACAGCGTGCCGACACCGACGCCGGCGCGCTCCGCCACCGCCTGCATGGTCATGGCGGCGAAGCCCCCTTCCCGCACCAACATCTCAGCGGTCCCCAGCAAATTCTCCCGCTGCGCCGCCTTACGCGCCCGCACCTGAGCGGTTTCCCGGTATGCCATGATCGGAATCCTGATTCCTGCTTTCAAAGGATTGAATCACGGTTCCGATTTTCAAGCAAGCGGGAAAAACAGTTACAGGGAATAGTGAAAGGCAAAGACCGGGCTTTCCCAGGAAGTAAGGTTTCGTTTGCAAATCAGCATTCATCTTCTGCATTTACGCAAATAGGCGGGTACGGACTACAAGCCCCCTATCCTGGTTCGCGCGCTATTCACTGTTCCCTGTTAACTGATCACTACTCCCGCCCCCACCATCAGCAGCACCAGCGCCAGCAGCGGCACCTTGCCGGAGCGCAACAGCACGACGCCTATCACCACCATCGCCAAGTCCCCTCCACCAGCCACCGCCGAGCGAAAAACCGGATCGTAGAGGGCGGCCAGCAGCAATCCCACCACGGCGGCGTTGACGCCGGCGATCGCGCCGGCCATGGCCGGGCGGCTGGCCAGACCGCGCCAGGCGTCCGCCAATGCCCATACCAACAGGAAACCGGGCAGGAAGATCGCCACCGTGGCCAGGGCCGCGCCGGACCAGGGCGCCGCCGGCATCAGCAGCGCGCCCAGATAAGCGGCCAGGGAAAACATCGGGCCGGGTACCGCCTGGGCGGCGGCGTAGCCGGTCAAAAAGGCGTCGGTGCCGATGCGGTCACCAACGAAGCCCTGCAGCAACGGCAATACCACATGGCCGCCACCGAACACCAAAGCACCGGCGCTATAAAAGTCCCGCAGTAGCCAGAAGCCGCCAACCAGGGCGAACAACAGCCAGAGTCCGGCGAACAGCACCAGCGGCCGCACTCTGATCGCACCGCCCTCCGGCATGGTCTCCACGGTACGCTTGAGCCATCCGCAGCCAATCGCCGCCGCCAGCAGCAAGGCCAGCAGTTGCGTGACGACGCCCGGCCACCACCACAACAGCACCGCCGTGGCCAGCGCCAGCCCCCGGGTCAGGGTATCGGGACAAAAACGGCGGCCCATGTTCCAGACCGCGTCGGCCACCACCACCACCGCCAGCCATTTCAGTCCCCGTACCACGCCATCCAACCCGTCTCCGGCCCACCGGGCGGCGAACAGGGCCACCAGCACCATGATCCCGAACGACGGCAGGGTAAAACCGAGAAACGCCGCCACCGCCCCGGCCAGCCCGGCGCGATGGCGGCCGATGGCGAACCCCAACTGACTCGACGCCGGGCCGGGCAGAAACTGGGTCAACGCCAGCAGACGGGCGAACTCGTCCTCGTCCAGCCAGCCCAGGGAGGTGACGAAACGGCGGTGGAAATACCCCACATGCGCCGCCGGACCACCGAAGCTGATCCAGCCCAACAGAAAAAATTCACGAAAAACCCGCCATGCCTGCATTGTCGTTTTGTTCCCCGTCACGGTTTCGTCACAGTCGCGCCGGATTCTGCGTGGCGCACATGTCACGCGGATGTCACCGCGCCCACGGGCAGGTATACTCCCGCCATGCAACGCGATCCCCTTTCGATTCTCCAGCACGTATTCGGCTACCACGAGTTCCGTAACCAGCAGGCCGCCATTATCGACACCCTGGTCAGCGGTGGCGATGCCCTGGTGTTGATGCCCACCGGCGGCGGCAAATCCCTCTGTTACCAGATCCCGGCCCTGGCGCGGGAAGGCGTCGGTGTGGTGGTCAGCCCGTTGATCGCGCTGATGCAGGATCAGGTGGACGCGCTCAACGCCCTCGGCGTCAGCGCCGGTTTCCTCAACTCCACTCTGGACGCCGGCCGCGCCAGGGAATTGGAACAACAGGTCCGCGACGGTACTCTCGACCTGCTCTATGTGGCGCCGGAACGGCTGACCCAGGCACGCACTCTGGAATTGTTGCACCAGTCTCCGCTGGCGTTATTCGCCATCGACGAGGCGCATTGCGTATCGCAGTGGGGCCATGATTTCCGCAGCGACTATCTGCAACTGTCCCTGCTGCACCGGGAGTTCCCCCAGGTGCCACGCATCGCGCTCACCGCCACCGCCGATCCGCGCACTCGTCAGGAGATCGCCGAACGGCTGGATCTGGGTGGCGCCCGGCACTTTATCTCCAGCTTCGACCGGCCCAACATCCAGTACCGGATCGAACGCAAGGACAGCGCCCGCCAGCAACTGCTAAGGCTGATCCGCAACGAACACGCCGGCGACGCCGGCATTGTTTATTGCCTGTCCCGTAACAAGGTGGACCAGACCGCCGACTGGCTCAACCAGCAAGGCATTCCCGCCCTGCCCTACCACGCCGGTCTCGGCGGCGAGGTGCGCGCCCGTCACCAGCAGCGATTCCTGCGCGAGGATGGTCTGGTGATGGTGGCCACGGTGGCGTTCGGCATGGGCATCGATAAACCGGATGTGCGCTTTGTCGCCCATCTGGATCTGCCCAAAAGTATCGAAGCCTACTACCAGGAAACCGGCCGGGCCGGCCGCGATGGCGCCCCCGCCACCGCCTGGATGGCCTATGGGCTGGAAGACGCCATCCGCCACAAACAAATGCTGGCGCAATCGGAGGGCAACGAACAGTTCAAACGCCACGAGCATCAGCGTCTGGAGGCCATGCTTGGCCTCTGTGAAGTGACCCAGTGCCGGCGCCAGGCGCTGCTGAACTATTTTGGCGAAACCCTGGAAAAACCCTGCGGCAACTGCGATACCTGCCTGAACCCGCCACAGACATTCGACGCCACCGAGGTGGCGCGCAAGGCGCTCAGCTGTGTTTACCGCACCGGCCAGCGATTCGGCGTCAACCATTTGGTTGATGTGCTCACGGGCAATCGCAGCGACAAGGTGGCTTCCGCCGGCCACGACCATGTCTCCACCTGGAACATCGGCGGCGAGCTTTCCGCCAATCAGTGGCGGGCCATTTACCGGCAACTGGTGGCGCTGGGCCTGCTCGCCGTGGATGCCGCCGGCTATGGCGCCCTGCAACTCACCGAGGCCTGCCGTCCCTATTTACGCGGTGAGCGGTCGCTACAACTGCGCAAGGACGTGGCCCGTGCCCAGACCCGCTCCCGCCGCGCCGAGCGGGTTCCGGTGACGGACGCCGAGCGCCCGCTTTGGGAAGCCCTGCGCGCCTGCCGCAAGCAACTGGCCGAGGAAGCCGGCGTGCCGCCCTACGTGATCTTCCACGACGCCACCCTGCTCGACATGATGGCGATTCATCCAACCTCACTGCGTGACATGGCCAGCGTCAGCGGTGTCGGCGACCGCAAACTGGAAGCCTACGGCGACGCTTTCCTGGAAGTGTTCCACCGTTACGCCTCGTGATGATCCGCTTCGTCTGCTGGTGAAGCTCCCACAGGGAGACTACGAAGCCGCGGTGGGAGCTTTGTCCGGGTGGAGGGCCGCTGCAAGCGAATGGGATTCCCAAGCCCAAAAGATTCGCTTGCAGGCAAGCTCCCACAGCAGCCTTGTAGCAACTCTAAATTCATATCTCCAAGGCCGACAGACAAGCTTGGATAGGTGTGCCGGCGTGTTGCGTCTCAGCGAGCGGGCCCACAACCGTGGGACAACACGAATCATCAAACCGTCATTTCAATGACGCCGAATCATCACATCCCTTATCCAGCATAAGCAGCGCTCAGGGAGCCCGCCCGCTCCCGACCCGGGTTCCATACCCAGCCTCCGCCTTCGCGGAGAAGCGCAAAGGAAGGCGCGTGATGGGGTGCACCCGGGTATACCAATACCAATCTGGGGGTTCACATCATGCGATTCACGGCACTACCGTTGTACGCGGTGCTGCTCGGCGGCCTGTTGTCCGCCTGCGGCGGTTCTTCGTCCTCATCCGATTCCGGCACGCCACCAACCGATCCCGGCAGCGGCGGCGAAACGCCCACGCCGACTCCGGTTTCCACACTGCGCATCGGTCTGCTGCCGGATACTCAGGGCGGCGGCGATAACGTTTCCATGCATCCAATGAAGGCGGTGCTCGACAAGGAACAGGAACTGGGCGTGGATATCGTGATCCCGGTGGGCGATCTCACCGACCACGGCACCACCCGAGAGTTCGAGCAATGGACCTCGGTGGCGGAAAGCTACCGCGACGCTGGCATCGAGTTCCTGCCGTTGATGGGCAACCACGAAGACAGCTACGCCTATTCAGTGGAATGGATCGAGAACATGAAGCACTACATCCCCGACGATGCGGTGCACATGAGCGGCGCCCAGTATCTCAATTACTACGTCATCCGCGACAACGTGATGATCTTCCTGCTCAAGTATTACAACCTGCCGATCGCCTTTGACTGGATCAAACAGGAAGTGGCCGCCCACGAGGGTGAATTCGACCATCTGGTGATCGCCAGCCACGACGGCCTGATCGGCGCCAAATACGGCGAAACCCGGGAAATGATCGTGGAAGGCACCGCCGGCGACGACCACCTGATGAACAAGTGGGATGACATCCGTGCCTTCTTTTCCAAACACGATGTAATCTGGGTGCAAGGCCACGAGCACATGTATCAGCGCTCGGTAATCAAGGCGCCGATCTGGGTGGACCCGACTTCCTGGACCGAAGACGACGGCAACTACCGGCTGCCCCAGTACACTCAAATCATGTCCGGCAACGCCTCCTATAAAGGCTACGAATTCCGCTACGGTGAACGGGAACTGGTGCAACGCATCGTGCAACAGAAAATGAACACGATGAAGAACGGCTCCACCGCCTACGACGTCAACGCCTCGGTGCTGACGTTCCAGGGCGACCGCGTGGACTATCAGTCCTGGTTCACCGAACACACCATCGGCGCCAATGAAGACGGCGAGAAAGAACTGGCCGCTCCGCAATGGAAACTGCTGGACCGCTTCTCGCGCACCAAGAACCGCTGCGAGCGCATTGTTTATCCCAACTCCATTCCCGAAGGCACCCGCCCGGTGATGTACCTGGACAGCAGCTACATCAGCAACGACTGTTATGCTCCCGACGGCAGCGTGGCACGCATGGTGGGCGGCACCAACGACACCTTCAACCGGGTGGAAAGCCGCACCCGCGACATGGAAGTCACTCCTGGGTTCAGCCGCGCCAGTACCGTTACCGAGCTGGCGCGTCTGGCTTATCAGTTCCTGTTCCAGTACAACCAGCCGTGGACGCCGAACCTGAACGCGGAGAACCGCGTGGTACCAAACGCCGACGACGCGGCCGTGCTCGACATTCCCGAGACCACCATCGATCTGAAGGAAGACGTGACCATGAGCTGGCAGGCCGCCAACGGCGACACCGCTTCCGACATCCTCATCATCAGCGGCACCCAGAATCAGACCGGCACCTACTCCAACGCCTACGGCGCCGCCAAGGACCTGGAGACGGATACCGGTCTGCCCGGCAGTCAGCCCGATGGCACCGCCAAGCAGGCCCATGCCCTGCCGGCCAGCGCCAGTAAGAACTGGGATCTGGCCACCGCGGTGTCCGATGCCTATGCCGTGACCTTCGACGCCGACGAAGGGGTGGATACCGACAGCCACACTCTGGCCTGGCGCACCGCCGACGGCTGGCAAGCCATCGCCGGCACCGATTGCGTGGTGGAGCAGCCGTTCGACAGCGCTTTCCTGAGCACGCCGCCAAACCGTCCGGACGCCTGCGCCGACCAGCCCCTGGTGGGCTTCGATGCCGACCACGGCCGGCGCTGGTGGACCGTGCTGCAACAGGACGCGGAACTGGCGCTGATCAGCCGCTGATGCTTTGAGACAAATCGCGGCTTGTGAGCCACTGATGTCCTACAGTGGTGGGACATCCCGCTTACACGCAACCGTTGGCACACTGATTCGCTGGCAAGCCAGCCTCCCACAGCAGTTCCGTAGCCTCTCCGTGGGAAGCGAGCTTGCTCGCGAATCCGGCTTGACTTCCCGTCCCGCCAAGCCAAGGATGGGCCGATAGCAACAAGCAGGCCCATCTCATGGGGTTATACAGCGATTACCTCTTTCCTCCGCTGTTGGATCTGGCCACCCGTCCGTTCTATCGCAACCGCCAGCGTTTGATCGCCGCCGCTCGCGGGCGGGTCCTGGAAATCGGCGTCGGCAATGGCGCCAACCTGCCGCTTTACGGCGAGCAAGCCACGGAAATTCACGGCCTGGAACCCAGTATCCCGTTACTCAACCGGGCCCGCCGGCAAGCCACCAACAGCCCCCACCCTCAACGCATCCGCCTGTTGGCCGGTGATGCACGGCGATTACCCTACCCGGACCGCTACTTCGACACCGTGGTGGCGTGTCTGGTGCTGTGCACCATTCCCGAACCGGAACGGGCCGCCCGGGAAATGCGGCGAGTGCTGGCCGACAACGGGCAATTACTGATTCTGGAACACATCGCCAGTCCCAACCCCCGCACGCAACGCTGGCAGAACCGGCTGACGCCGTTGTGGAAACAGCTGGCCTGCGGCTGCCATCTCAACCGTCCCACCCCGGACATCCTCCACCATGCCGGTTTCGATCTCGCCAATACCCGCCGTTACCGCCATGCCCGTCTCCCCGCCTTCGCCAGTCAGGTATTGGAAGGCACCGCCACGCCATACCCCGGCTGAATGGCGCCATTTGCCCCCTAATCCCCCTCCCCACGGGCCGTTTGCGGCCATCACGGCAGATAAAGTCCTCGTGCCCCGGGCGCCAATCAGGTAACCTTCGCGCCTTTATTGCTTCCCTTCCTTAACTCCGAAGATACCCCCTATGGATTTCCAGTCCCTCGGATTGATCGATCCCCTTTTGCGTGCCGTGGCCGAACAGGGTTACGACCGTCCCTCGCCGATTCAGGCGCAAGCCATTCCCGCGGTGCTGGGTGGCAGTGATGTAATGGCCGCCGCCCAGACCGGCACCGGCAAGACCGCCGGTTTCACCCTGCCGTTGTTACAACGGCTGGAGCCGGGCAAGCCGGCCGCCAGCCGCCAGGTGCGCGCGCTGGTGCTGACCCCCACCCGTGAGCTGGCCGCCCAGGTCGGCGAAAGCGTGGCCGAATATGGCAAATATCTGCCGGCTCTGCGCTCCGCCGTGGTGTTCGGCGGCGTCAACATCAACCCGCAGATCAACCGTCTGCGCGGTGGTGTGGATGTGCTGGTGGCCACCCCCGGACGGTTGCTGGACCTGTATCAGCAAAAGGCGATGTCCTTCGATCAACTGGAGATTCTGGTACTGGATGAAGCGGACCGGATGCTCGACATGGGCTTCATCCACGACATCCGCAAGGTGCTGCGGCTGTTGCCGAAGCAGCGGCAAACGCTGATGTTCTCCGCCACCTTCTCCAATGAGATCCGGACGCTGGCGAAAACCCTGGTGCGTAGTCCCAAGGAAATCGACATCAGCCCGCGCAACAGCACCGCCGAACGGGTCCGTCAATGGGTGGTGACCGTGGACAAACGGCACAAGGCGGCACTGCTCACCCATCTTATCAGCGAGCAGCAATGGTTCCAGGTGCTGGTGTTCACCCGTACCAAACACGGTGCCAACCGCCTGGCCAAGCAATTGGAAAGCGCCGGCATCGAGGCCGTCGCGATCCATGGCAACAAGAGCCAGAACGCCCGCACCCGCGCCCTGGCCGGCTTCAAAAGCGGTGACGTGCGCGCCCTGGTGGCCACCGACATCGCCGCCCGAGGTCTGGACATCGACCAATTGCCGCAGGTGGTGAACTTCGACCTGCCCAACGTGGCCGAGGACTATGTACACCGGATCGGCCGCACCGGCCGCGCCGGCGCCGACGGCGAAGCGGTGTCCCTGGTCAGCGGCGAGGACCAGAAACTGCTCAAGGGCATCGAGCGGCTGATCAAACAGCCCATCGAACGCCGCCAGGTGACCAACTTCGAGCCGCCGGCGGTGGCCGATATCCCTGATGAGAGGGAACCGCGTTCCCGCCCCAATGGCTCCCGCTCCGGCTCTCGCTCTGGTCCCCGTTCCGACGGTGCCTCCCCCAACAAGAGCGGCCAGCGCCGCTCCGCGCCCCGCGGTGCCGACGGCAAGCCGGCGCCACGCCGGCGCCGCCGCGGTGGCGGTGGGGGCGGCGGTGGCCAGCGCAGCGGCAACGGCGGCAATCGCGCCAGCCGCGGCTGATCAAACCCACGCTCGCGGCGCCTTGCCCCGCCGCGAGCGTTTCTCACTATCCCCTGTCCCGCCTCAATCCCCTTTCTGTTCGAAAATCATGAACAGAGATATCGGATTTCTCCTGATTATTCGCCCTGTACAGGGGTGTATGGTGTGCCGGTTTCCCGCATAAACCGATCAAGGAGAACCTGCATGCCCGCTTCTCACCAGAACGTCGCCATCGTCACCGGCGCCTCCCGCGGCATCGGTGCCGCCATTGCCGAACGTCTGGCCGCCGATGGCCATGCCGTGGTGATCAACTACGCCGCCAGTGCCGCGGCGGCGGAAGCCCTGGCGGCGAAAATCGAGCAGGCCGGCGGCACCGCGCTGCCGGTCAAGGCCGATGTCAGTGACCCGGAAGCGGTGGCGCGCCTGTTTGATGCCACCGAAACGGCGTTCGGTGGTGTCGACGTGCTGATCAACAACGCCGGCATCCTCAAGCTGGCGTCACTGGCCGAGGGTGATGACGAACTGGTGGACAGCCAGATCGCCATCAATCTCAAGGGCACTCTGAATACGTTGCGCCAGGCGGCGCGGCGCCTGCGCGAGGGTGGCCGCATCGTCAATTTCTCCACCAGCGTGGTGGGCCTGAAGCTGGAAAACTACGGCGTTTACGCCGCCACCAAAGCGGCCGTGGAAACCCTGACCGGCATTCTCGCCAAGGAACTGCGCGGCCGTGACATCACCGTCAATGCGGTGGCCCCGGGCCCCACCGCCACCGATCTGTTCCTGGAAGGCAAATCGGAGGAACTGGTGGAACGGCTGGCGAAACTGAGCCCCATGGAACGGCTCGGCACACCGGAGGACATCGCCGGCACCGTGGCGTTCCTGGTGGGCGCCGATGGCGGCTGGGTCAACGGCCAGGTTCTACGCGCCAATGGTGGCGTGATCTAGATCCGACACACCAGGCCATAATGGTCCGACGGTTGATTCGAAGCGGGCGGTTTCAGAGCGTGTAGAGAATCGGTGGTCAGAATTCCAGGACCGTGTTTGGCCAGGGAAGGCCAAACCCGAGCCCACATGGACGTGCTTGTAGCGTGTCCTGGAATTCTGACCGCCGATTCTCCCCGGCAAGAGCCCCCCTGCTCCGCCACCATTCTGATTTCATCTTTCCAGGGCTGGCCCGAAACCGACCATCGTCTACTGGCATCCCGACAGCTCCGGTGCTTGGATAACAGCACGGCGTGCCGACGTCGCCTCCGCGCGCCACAAAACAACAAACGGCAAGGAATCGGAAATGAGCTATCGGAATGCCTTTCAGCAGGCCCGCCAACAACCGGAAGCCTTCTGGGCCGAACAGGCCCGCAACGTGGCCTGGTACCAGCCGCCCACGCGCATCCTTGAAACCCTGGACGACGGCACTCACCGCTGGTTCGGCGATGGCCGCCTGAACACCTGTTACCTGGCTCTGGACCACCAAGTGGAACAGGGCCGGGGCGAGCAGGATGCGCTGATCTTTGATTCCCCGGTCACCGGCGTGCGCCAGCGTTTCACCTACAACCAACTGTTGGCGCGGGTGGCGGAGCTGGCCGGTGCGCTCACCCGTCTCGGAGTCGGCGCCGGCGATGGCGTGGTGATCTATATGCCAATGGTGCCGGAAGCGGCCATGGCCATGCTCGCCTGCGCCCGCATTGGCGCGGTGCATTCGGTGGTGTTCGGCGGTTTCGCCGCCAACGAGCTGGCGGTGCGTATCGACGACGCCAGGCCCAAGGTGATCCTGACCGCCTCCTGCAGCATCGAGATCGATCGTGTGATTCCCTACACACCGCTGGTTCATGGCGCTCTGCGGCAGTGCCAGCATCGCGTCGATCAAGTCCTGGTGCTGCAACGCGAAACGGCAAGGGCGGAACTGCGGCAATACGGGTTTCTCGACTGGCGGGCCACCGTCGATGGCAGCGATCCGGTACCGCCCACACCGCTCAACGCCAACCACCCGCTCTATATCATGTACACCTCCGGCACCACCGGTAAGCCCAAGGGTATCGTCCGCGACCACGGTGGCCATGCTGTCGCTCTGCTGTACGCCTTGCGCAGCATCTACGGCATGGAAGCCGGGGAAATCTGGTGGGGCTGCTCCGACGTGGGCTGGGTGGTGGGCCACTCGTTCATCGTCTACGCGCCGCTGCTGGGCGGCTGCACCACGGTAATGTTCGAAGGAAAACCGGTGAAAACACCGGACGCCGGCGCCTACTGGCGTCTGGTGGAAGAGTACGGCATCAATGGTCTGTTCGCCGCGCCCACCGCGTTCCGCGCCATGCGCAAGGAAGATCCCGAAGGCCGATTGTTCCAGCGCTATCGGATCGACACGCTCAAACATCTGTTCGTCGCCGGTGAGAAGCTGGATACCCCCACTTACCAATGGCTCAGTGATCTCACCGGGCGGCCGGTGTACGACCACTGGTGGCAGACCGAGACCGGCTGGCCGGTGACCGCCCCCTGCGCCGGCCTCGGCGAACGGGAAGTGCGCAATGGCTCCACCAATCGGGCGGTACCCGGCTATCTGGTGGAAGTGCTCGGCGAGGACGGCCAGTCGCTGCCGCCCAACCAGGAAGGAGACATCGTGTTGCGCCTGCCGTTGCCGCCGGGTTGCGCGCAAACGCTTTGGAACGATCATCCGCGCTATCTGGAAAGCTACTTGCGCACTTATCCCGGCTATTACCACACCGGCGATGGCGGTTACCTGGACGAAGACGGGTTCGTGCACATCATGGGCCGCACCGACGACGTCATCAACGTGGCCGGTCACCGGCTTTCCACTGGCATCATGGAGGAACACATCGCCACCCATTCGGCGGTGGCGGAATCGGCGGTGGTGGGCCGCCACGATGAATTGCGCGGGGAGGTGCCGCTGGGTCTGGTGGTGCTCAAGGACGGCGTCGCGCAATCGCCGCAACAGGTGGAACAGGAGCTGATCGCCCTGATCCGCGACCAGGTGGGCGCCGTGGCCTGCTTCCGCCGTGCGCTGATCGTGCCACGGCTGCCGAAAACCCGTTCCGGCAAGACCTTGCGCGCCGCTTTGCGTAAGATGGTCAATGGCAAGGATTTTCCCCTGCCGCCCACCATCGACGACCCGGCCATTCTCGACGAGATCAGCGATGTGCTGATCCGCGAGGGCGAAGTCGCGCGACCCGGGCAGGTTCTATGATCCGCACCAAGCCATGATCGGGAGAGAATGATGACAACACTGACCCTGAGCAGTGACGAACTGGTACGGCGGGCCAAGGCCCGCATCGAATCCCTGACGGCGGAGGACGCGGTCGCCCTGCTTGACGATCCCGGCACCCGCTTCGTCGATCTGCGCGACGTGCGCGAGCTGCAACGCGAAGGCACCGTGCCCGGCGCCCTGCACTGCCCGCGCGGCATGCTGGAGTTCTGGGTCGACCCGGATTCCCCCTATCACAAGGACGCGTTCGCCACCGGCCAGCGTTTCGTCCTGTTCTGCGCCCTGGGTCACCGTTCCGCCCTGGCCACCCAGCAGTTGGTGGAGATGGGCTTTGGCCCGGTGTGTGACATCGAAGGAGGTTTCAAAGCCTGGCGCGAAGCCGGCGGCGCGGTGGATAAGAAGGACTGAATCCGGCGCTCATTTCAGCGGGCCGCACACCCGCTCGAATCCCGCCACCACGAACGGGATCATGCGGTCATAGGCGGTCTGGAAGTCGTCGGAGCGGCACAGGCCGCCGGACATGACGTTGATACGGCCGGTGTTGGCGAACGTCAGTGACATGGCGCCGGACATGAAGTGGTAGCACCAGTACAGATCGGCGCGCTCCGCCCTTGGCAGGGCCGCCGCCAGCGCCTCCACGAACGCCTCCATGGGGCCGTCGAAATGGCGGCTCATCAGTACCGGCCCCCATACCGGCGAGGTGTTCACGTAGGCCAGCAGCGCGCAATAGTTCCGCCACCCCTGGTCCTCGCTTTCCTGAGCCATTTCCAACGGGCGCAGATAGGCCTCGATAATCCTTTCCAGCGGTATCGGATCGCATTCGGCGCGGGCCGAAGCCAGCGCCGCCAGGCGGTCCTCGTTGAGAATACGCGCCCGGCGCTGAAAGACGGTATCGAACAGCTTCTGCTTGGCGCCAAAGTAATAGCCGATAAGGGCCAGATCCACATCGGCTTCGCGGGCCACCGCCCGTAACGTGACGGCATCATAGCCGTGGTAGGCGAACAGACGCTCGGCGGCGTCCAGAATCAAGGTGTCGCGATTGCCCCCGCCATCGCGGGAACGGGGGCGGCCCACGGCTTTCTTTCTGGCGGGGGATTTCGCGGACTTGGGGGGCTTGGTCGTCATGGACGGATAGTACGCAAGCCCCCCGGGTTCAACAACCGCCGGTGTTTCCCGGCTTCGACCTCACTTCAGGGACACGCCCCCAGCCGCCAGACATTACCGCCATCCTCACTGTACAACGCGGTCATGCCCCAGGTGGAGCCGGCCATCGGTTCATCACTACCCTGGGCGAAGTAGTCCGGCGCATAGTAATTGCCGGTGCTGTAAGCCCGCCCCGCCACCTTGTGGTAGTAGTTGTAAGTGGACTGGGACTGGCACTCGTCGCCCGGCTGCGGCTCCGGGTCACCGCCACCGCCGGATCCGGAACAAGCCTGTAGCGGTCCCGCGCAGCTGGCATCGTCATCCTGCCACTGGCATTGGCCACTGACCGTTGCTTCGTTCAGCTTGAACGCCTCCGCACCGTATTCCAGATAGCAATCGGCGTAATTGGTGTAGTCCAGCCGTCCGGCGCTGATGTGCTGATCCAGGGTCGCCACCTGGCCGGCGTCGATAACGAAGTCGATCTGATCGCTGCTGCTCAGCCCGCCTTCGTCCTCGGCGGTCACCGTGGCGCTCTGGGCGCCGCCCGGCAAGTCACAGGCCCGGGCGCTGTAGCGTACGCCATCGACCTCCGCTGCCCGGGCACCGCTGGCGAAGGCCACCGTCACGCTGGCCAGATCCTGATTATCGTCCACCACCTGGCCACTGATCGTGGCGCATTGCCCGTCCACGCTCACCGCGATGTCACTGAGCACCGGCGCGCTGGGCGGTGGTTCCGGCCCTACCCGCACGGTCCGGATAGCCGGTTCGCTTTCACCACCGTCGTCATCGGCGGCGGTCACCGCCACGGTATACAGGCCGTCCGCCAGCGGATCGCTGGTGGCCTGGAAATAGCCGTCATTGTCGGTGGTGGCGGAAAGGGTGCCGCCGCCATTCACCCCCTCAATGACGATGAACACGTCACTGACCGTGCCATCCTCGTCACTGGCCTGCCCGCTGACCTGGATCCGGTCCGTGCTGACGGTGACTTCCAGTTGGGCCAGGGTTGGCACCCGGTTACGGTCGATCCGCGCATTGTGCCCGGCGAAGAAACCACCGAGATAACGGGCGTAATTGATGCTGGCGCCGCTGACATAGCTGCCGGAGGCGCCTTGACCGCCGGACCAGGAGTGGTCCAGGCCGTGAAACCAGAGCATGGAGACGCGGCCATCCTGCCACAGGAATTCCTCCGCGCTGCCGCCGTCGGCGCTGACCACGGTGCTGCCAGCAATTTCGCTGACACCGTACAGCCCCGCCATGCCTTCCGCGTTTTGTCGGTTGTAGCAGGTGTCCACGGTGGTATCGGCGTCACCATGGGCGATCGAAGCGATCTGAGTGTCGAAGGCGCTTTGATAACCGCCACCGAGATGGTGGTAGCGGCTTTCCACGTCCGCCTGCTCACACACACCAATGGCGCCGCTGGAACTGGTGCCGACACTGGGGCCGGCGCTGACCCCGACCCCGGCGAACACATCCGGCGCCAGACAGGCGGTGGTATTGGCGAAGCTGGCGCCGGACGACAAACCGGCAAGGTAAACCTGGTTCGGATCAATGCCGCGAGCGGCATCGCCGGACAGGGTATTGGCCAGGTTGATCAGGTTCTTGTAGTCACCGGCGGAACGGGATTTGCTGCCCTGCCAGTAGGACCAGCAACTGAAACCCGCCTTGTTCATGGCATCCGGTACCGCCACCACCATGCCGTACTCTTCCGCGGCCGCTTCCAGATTGGCGGTTTTATAGGCATCGATGGACTGGGTACAGCCATGCAGCACGATCAGCAGCGCCTTGCCGTTGCCCACTGGCGAGTCGCTGTCAGGGGTATAAAGATGCACCTTGTTGAAGCCGCCCAGCGGCAGATTGTTCTGCCAGGCGCCGGCGCTGGCCAGCGCCGGGGCGGCGGCGGCCGTCAAGCTCAGGAACGCGATCATCAGGGACCGCATGGGTCTACTCGTCATTATTGTTCTCCTGATTGTCGTTGTTGTTTTTCGGTGGTGTTCGCGGACCGGCGCGCAACACAATGCCCGGCCGCTTTATTCATCATCCGATGAATAAAAACTCATCAAGCGTTGAATATTTGCACGAAGGAGTCAAGACCACGGTGGGAGCGATCAGCCACTGCGTCCTGGCAGCGCTATATCGGCAAGTGCTGAAGGGATGACTACAAGGCCGCTGTGGGAGCTAGCCTGCTGGCGAATTGGCTTCGGAGTTAGGGTATTCGCTTGCAGCGGCCCGCCGCCCGGACAAGCTCCCACAGCGGCTTCGTAGTCCAATCTGTGGGACAGTCGCGGTTCCGTCGGCCTAGTCCTGTTGCCGGCGCTGACTGTCGGCACGGACTTCTTGCAGGCCGGCGTCGCTGATCAGCCCCAGACGATGGGCGTGGCTGGCCATCTCCAGGCTGTTGCGAGCCAGAATCATTTCACAGCCCTGGGCCGATACCTGACGCGCCAGCCGGTGAATCTCACGGTCCCGGGACGGACTCTGATGGACATGGCGAATGTAGATCGCTTTCACCCGCCCCGGATGCTCGGCGACGATCTGTGCGTACACTTCCGGATCGCGCTGGCCGCTGTCACCGATCAGCACGAACGGCAGTTGCTGATACAACGCCATCATGCGCCGGATCAGCAGCGCCTTGTGATCCTTGGCGCGGCGCGGCCAGGGCCGCTGCAGCGTCAGCCCCCATTCACGCAGGAACAGAATCGGGCCATGGGGAATGCGATTGAGGTGAAAGAATTCCGACAGCATTTCATAGATGGTCCAGGGCGCCCGGGACACATACAGCATGGGCCGGCGCCGCTCACCATCGAGGCCCTGAAACAAAGCGCGGTACAAAGCGGAGACGCCGGGGAAGGCGGTGCGATGACGGGCCTTTTCCACGAACAACCGGTACAACATCCACAGCTTGTTGGCGACGCCGGTGAACATCACGGTATCGTCGATATCGCTGACCACCGCCAGATCCACATCCGCGGGCGGAATGTACACTTTCGCGTCCGCGTTGGCCGGCTCGTCATTGTCCCGCTCAGGCAACAGCGTCAGCCGCACGGTCTGCCAGGACGATTCGGCGGGCAGCGTGTCCTGAATCGGCAGACGCACGGTGAAGTAGCCGTCGCCGTCAGTTTTCACTTCCTCCCGGGAGCCCAGAGCACGCACTCGCACCCGGGCTCCACGGATACCCCAGCGCACCGTGCGCCGCCCCACGTTGACCAGATCGTTGAGCGGCCCCTCCGCCAGGTCCAGCCCCAGGCCTGGCTGGCGAAATACACGACCGATGAGAAACAGCTCCTGGCGCGACCCATAACCCCGGTAGCATTGAATTACCCGCTCACCCCGCCCCTCGGCGCGGCGCACCGGGCGGGCAAGAAAACGCAGCAGGTTCCGCAGCCCCCGGTACAAAGTCCGGGGTGAAGGCACAGGCATGGTGTCTCCCAATCACGATCAGTGGGACAAAGAATAGCGAAAGCGGCAACGCTAAACGATGGGCGGCTCCCCCGCCAGGGTCGGGCCGTGTTCGATATCGGAGGTAAACACCTCCAGATTCTGCGCCACTTCCTGCACCTCATCGAAGCGGGCGATGTGATAAAGCGCCTCGCCCTCGTTCACCAATGGCAGATTGTTGCGGCCCACCAGAATGCCGGCACAGGGAGAATGGATCGACACATCCTCGCCGCCGAACGGGCTGGAAATGCGGCCGATCAGTTGGCCTTTCTTCAGCCAGGCACCGAGCGCCACCAGCGGCAGGAACACACCGTCCCGATCCGCGCGAACCCAACTGGAGGAGCGGGCGATATGAGGTTCCAGCGGCGCCCGGGTCTTGCGCGGGCCGGTCATGCCCAGATGGTGCATGACATTGAGCACGCCCCGCACCCCGGCGCGGATACAGCCTTCCTCGAAACGCAACGCCTCGCCGGCTTCGTAGGTGATCACCGGGATGCCCTGAGCCTCCGCCACTTCCCGCAGAGTGCCCTCACCCAGCACCGAGTTGATCACTACTGGCACACCGAACGCGCTGGCCATCTCGGCGGTGGCGTGATTGGACAGGTCGGCGCGGATCTGCGGCAAATTGGCGCGATGGATGGCGCCGGTATGCAGATCCACCGCGTGGGTGGCGCGATCCAGCACCTGGGTCTTGAACTGCCAGGCCATACGGGCTCCCAGGCTGCCGGTCTCCGAACCGGGGAAACAGCGATTGAGGTCCCGGCGGTCGGGCAAATAACGGGTTTTGTGAATGAACCCGAACACATTGACCACCGGCACCGCCAGCAAGGTGCCATTAAGACGGCGCAAGGAGGAATGACGCAGCAGACGGCGGATGATTTCCACGCCGTTGAGTTCATCACCGTGAATGGCCGCGCTCACCATCAGCACCGGCCCGGGGTGACGGCCGTGAATGACATGGATCGGCACGTTCAACGGCGTCTGTGTGTAAAGCTGCGCCAGCGGCAACTCCACCTTGGCGCGAGTCCCCGGCGCCACGGTGATACCGTTCAATTGAAACGGCACCGCTTTTTGTTCTTTAGGGTTTTTGGGGTTGCTGTTTTTCATCAATTACCCGCACCGGATCAGCCAGTGGTCTTCGCCCTTGGTTTTTGCCTTTCGCTGTTCACTGTTAACTGTTAACTCTCTTTCATCCCTTCGCCCCCTTTGTCTGGGTGCGGAAAGGCCGCGCATCCTTTTCCAGGAAGCGGATCACCATGCCCGCCACATCCTTGCCGGTGGCCGATTCAATCCCTTCCAGGCCCGGCGAGGAGTTCACTTCCATCACCAGCGGGCCATGATTGGAACGCAGGATGTCCACGCCGGCCACGTTCAATCCCATGATGCGGGCGGCACGCACCGCGGTGGCACGCTCCTCCGGGGTGATGCGAATCAGGCTGGCGGTGCCGCCACGGTGGAGATTGGAACGGAACTCACCGGCCTTCGCCTGCCGTTTCATCGCCGCGATCACCTTGCCACCGACCACGAAACAACGGATATCGGCACCGCCGGCTTCCTTGATGTACTCCTGCACCATCACCGACACGTTCAGGCCCATAAAGGCCTCGATCACCGACTCCGCCGCCTTCACCGTCTCCGCCAGCACCACGCCGATCCCCTGGGTGCCTTCCAGCATTTTTATCACCAACGGCGCGCCGCCGACCATGCTGATCAGGTCGGGAATATCATCCGGAGAGTGGGCAAACCCGGTCACCGGCAGCCCCACGCCTTTGCGTGACAACAACTGCAGGGAGCGCAGCTTGTCCCGGGAGCGGGAAATGGCCACCGACTCGTTCACCGGGAACACACCCATCATCTCGAACTGGCGCAGCACCGCGGTACCGTACTGGGTGATGGAGGCACCGATCCGGGGGATCACGGCGTCAAAGCCTTCCAGCACTTCACCTTTGAAATGAATCTCCGGCTTGTGCGAGACCATGCTCATATAACAGCGCAGCGTATCGATGACGTGCATCTCATGGCCGGCTTGCCTGCCCGCCTCCAACAGACGGTGCGTGGAATACAAATGCTTGTTACGGGAAAGAATGGCGATTTTCATGGCTGACGCTCATTACCACCGAGTAAGAAAGAAGACCGGGGATCCACCATGATGCGCTTCATGGCGGTGCGTCCCAGCAACATGCGAAATTTCATCGTGTCACGATCCGTGAGGGTCACCTCGATCGGCCACCGTTGCCCACCCATCACCACCTCGGTGACGATCACCGGGCGCCGTTCACGGTGGCCGCCGGAATCCGATACCACCCTGTACTCCAACACCGGCGCTTCGCACTCGCGAACATCGTCGGAATGCTGGAACGGATGAATGAGAAAACGCACCCAATCAGCGCCATCGCGCTGAAAGTGCTCGACACTGAAGGCGTGCAGCGCCGAAGTGCGCGCGCCGGTGTCCACCTTGACCTTGATCGCCTGAATACCCAGCTGCGGCAGACTGGCCCACTCCCGCCAGCCAACGATGGATTTCTTCATCCTGAACCCTCACCACTTCTCTGCGCAGACTACACAGAAGCGCGCGCGACGTCTTCTCAAACGATCGCGGCCCGTGGGCCGCTCCTACAGTTGCTGGTCGATGCCAGTGTAGGAGCGGCCCACGGGCCGCGATCCGCTTTTTACAAGCCGTTGATGACGGCCCGGTTACGACAGTTTGCGACCGTTCTTGGCGGCGATGCGCAAACGCAGGGCATTGAGCTTGATGAAGCCCTCGGCGTCCTTCTGATTGTAAGCGCCGGCATCGTCCTCGAAGGTGGCGATGGAGGCGTCAAACAGGCTGTCGTTGTCGGAACGGCGGCCGACCACGGCCACGTGGCCCTTATACAGTTTGACCCGCACTTCCCCATTGACGTGTTCCTGGGTGGCGTCGATCAGCTTCTGCAGCGCCAGACGTTCCGGGCTCCACCAATAGCCGTTGTAGAGCAGCTCGGCGTACTTGGGCATCACCGAATCCTTCAGATGCGCGGACTCACGGTCCAGGGTCAGGGATTCGATGGCACGATGGGCCGGCAGCATGATAGTACCGCCGGGGGTTTCGTAGCAGCCCCGGGACTTCATGCCAACATAGCGGTTTTCAACGATGTCGAGACGGCCAATGCCGTTGTCGCCGCCCAGCTTGTTCAGTTTGGTGAGCACCTCGGCGGGGCTCAGACGCTCGCCGTCAATGGCGACGATATCGCCCTTCTCGTAGGTCAGGGTAACGTAGGTGGGCTGATCCGGGGCGTTTTCCGGGCTCACGCTCCAGCGCCACATGTCTTCCTCGGCTTCCCACCACGGATCTTCCAGATTGCCGCCTTCATAGGAGATGTGCAGCAGGTTGGCGTCCATGGAGTACGGGGATTTCTTCTTCTTGCTGGTGAAATCCACCGGAATCTCGTGGTCCTCGCAGAAGGCCATCAGTTTCTCGCGGGAATTCAGTTCCCATTCCCGCCATGGCGCGATCACCTGGATGCCGGGCTTGAGCGCGTAGGCGCCCAGTTCGAAGCGAACCTGATCATTGCCCTTGCCGGTGGCACCATGGGATATGGCGTCGGCGCCGGTTTCCTCGGCGATTTCCACCAGACGTTTGGCGATCAGCGGGCGCGCGATGGAAGTGCCCAGCAGGTATTCGCCCTCATAGATGGTGTTGGCGCGGAACATCGGGAACACGTAGTCACGCACGAACTCCTCGCGCAGATCCTCGATGTAGATCTCCTTCACGCCCATGGCCTGGGCCTTGGCGCGGGCCGGCTCCACTTCCTCACCCTGGCCGATATCGGCGGTAAAGGTCACCACCTCACACTGGTAGGTTTCCTGCAACCATTTGACGATCACCGAAGTATCCAGGCCACCGGAATAGGCCAATACCACTTTCTTGATGCCGGACATGCAAAGCTCCACACGATGGACGCGCACCGCCGGCCTGGCCGGACGATGGCAGTGAACGAAAGACCGCATATTGTACCCGCCACCGTCCGTCGCCGTCACCTGTCCCCGGAAGCCACGTCCCGCCGCGCCGTTTTGTGTAGAATGCCCCTTCAGCCCTGGGCCGGCGGCCTTGTGCGGGGATATCTGGCCCCGTAGCATGGGCACGCTTTGTACGGAGACCCCATGAGCGAGAAACACCCTTCCCTTGCCTTGCGCTTCCGGGGCTTTTTGCCCGTCGTGGTGGACGTGGAGACCGGCGGCTTCGACGCGCGCCACGACGCCCTGCTGGAAATCGCGGCGGTGCTGCTGGAAATGGACGCCAGTGGCTACCTGCGTCCGGCCACCCGCATCCACTTCCACGTGGACCCGTTTCCTGGCGCCAATATCGAGCAGGCGGCGCTGGATTTCACCGGCATCGACCCGAGCAATCCGTTGCGCGGCGCGGTGGCCGAGGACATCGCGCTGACCGGAATCTTCGACCCGGTACGCAAGGCGGTGAAGCAGAACGGCTGTAATCGGGCGGTGCTGGTGGGGCACAACAGTTTCTTCGACCAGGGGTTCCTCAACGCCGCTTCCGAGCGTAACGACGTCAAACGCAACCCGTTCCACCCGTTTTCCAGCTTCGATACCGCCGCCCTGGCCGGTCTGGTCTATGGCCAGACGGTGCTGGCCAAGGCCTGCGAAGCCGCCGGCATCCGCTTCAGCCAGCGCGAGGCACATTCGGCCCTGTACGACGCCACCCGCACCGCCGAGCTGTTCTGTTCCATGGTCAATCGCTTCCGCGATCTGGGCGGCTGGCCGCCGCCACCGCCCGCCAAGATGCCGCCGACCCTGGCGCGGGAACTGGACTGAGGGGGACCGCGTCCGGAAAAGGTCGCGGCCCTCGGGCCGCCCCCGCAGCAGCCCCCTCGCTCGCAGGCAGGGGCCCCTGTTTACTCCGTATAGCCCGAGATTGCCACGCCTTGGGGCGCCAGCCCCGTGGCCACGGTCTCCTCCACACTCAAAGTACCGTCCTCCGCCACGCTGAAACGGGTCAGATTGGCGCTCGCCAGGTTGCTCACCAACACATGGCTCTCACCGGGATCGATGGTAATCCCCAGAGGCGCCGTGCCGGTGGAAGACACCAGCCCCACATCCGACACCCCGTACCAGAGCACGCTGGAATCCACCTGATTGACCACATAGAGCACCTTTCCAGAGGGGGAAGCCAGCAGACTGACCGCCCCCTGGCCACTGAACCCTGACTGCCCGGCGGTCAAGGTGCCATCGCCGGCCACCGAATAACTGCGAATTTCGTTGTCACCGGAGGCGGCCACATATACCACCTCGCCGGAAGCGTTGATGGCGACGGCCTTGGGGTTCTTACCGGCGGACTCGGTGGCACCGTCAACCTTGGTCAAGGAACCATCACTGGTATCGATTCGGAACAGGACGATAAACCCAGGATCATGATCGTTGACCACCCATAGGAAGCGGCCGGCGGGGTCAATGGCAAGCGCGGCCGGATTGAGGAAATCCACCTGCTCCTTGTCCACCAGCTTGGGATCATCGGGCATATAAGCGCCAATGCCGTTGTTGTCCTCAATCTCGCCATTCACCTCCAGGTTATAAACGGACACGCTCTGGTTCTGCTTACTCACCACATAGAGAAAGTTGCCGGAAGGGTGCACGGCCAGCGCCGCCGGTTTGGCGTCCACCGTCACCGCCGCCTGTATCGGCGCGAGTTCGTCCACGTCATGGTCGATCTGTTGAGAGGTGACCTGGCGAAACTGGGACACGGTACCGTCATTGAAATTCGCTACATAGAAGGTCCGGGCCGAAGGATGGGCGGCAATCGCAATGGGGTATGCACCCGTGGCGGGGTTGCTGTCACCCAGGGAGGAGAGGGTCCCATCATCGGCCATGGCGAACTGGCTGATGTCACCGTCATTACCATTGATGACATAGGCGGCACGGACATGATGGGTCAGGGCCGCGCCCGTGGAAAACGTCATATCCGAGGGATACGTATCCAGCGCCAGCCGGTCCGGCGTCATCGGTTCCAGCTCTCCCCCCTCTTTGATGGCGAAGGCCAGCATCGCGCCAGCGCCACCGTCCGATAGGTAAATGCGGCCGCTGACCGGACTGGATACCAGCTTCCGGGGTGTCACTTCCTCGCCGACATCAACTGAAGGCACGGCCAGCGCGGCTAGCGCTCCCCCCTCCGTCACCTGGAATTGCCAGATCTTGTCACCGACAAGATCCGAGACATAAAGAAACCGGCCGCTCTGGTCGATCACCAGACCTTCCAACTGCACGTTGACGTTAATGTCCTGAGCCACGGATAACGGCTCGGCCAGAGGCTCCAGTCCACCATCGGGCAGAATGCGATATTGTTCCAGCGTGCCATCAAACCGATTGGCCGCGTACAGCCAGGGTTGCTCCGGATGCACGGCCAGATTATAGGGCGCGTTACCGGTCTCGATATGCCCCGTGTAGGCGATCGCACCATCTTCGCCCACGTCAAACTGAACGATGCGGTTGTGGGCCAGATCCCCGGCGTACAGATGGCGGCCATCACGGCTGACAACCAGCTCGACGAAGCCGGAGGCAATGTAATCGGGCTCGACGAAGTCATCCGGCTCCATCGCCACCAATTCGCCGTTATTGTCCTCATCAAACCGCAACTGATAGATTCCGTTGGCGCCATCTTCCAGGCTGGTGATATAAACCCACCGCCCCGACGGATGCACCACCATGTCAGTCAGGTTATTGCTTCCCGGTATGGTTTGGTCCATCGGTGAAAAGCGGCCATCGGCGGCCAGTTGGAAGCGGCTCACCAGCCCGTTGAGGCTCAGAGCCAGAACCTCATCGTGACCGGGTCTGAGCGCCACCGTGACGGCCTGGGTCATGGACGGTACCTTGTCCACCAGGCGCATGAGACCACTTCCGGCCCGTACCGCGTAACTGGACAGAGTGCCGTCGCTATAGGAGGTTACCAGGGCGTAGCGCTCCACCGGGGCGCCGTCCTCTCCCGGAGCCGGGGCATCGGCAATCCCCGGACCGTCACCTCCTCCTCCGCTGTTGCAGGCCGACAAAACCAGCGTCGAGGCTGACACCAACAGCCCCTGCAATAGCACCAAGAAACGTTTCATTGTGCTTTCCCTCAATTCATTTTCCGACGGCCTTCTTGCCGGGCCATCGGGTGATTGTTATTGCCCGGCGTCGCCTCTTCTTCCGAACAGACGACGCGCTACCGGAAGCCTATAAAGGCGCGGCCTGCAATACTTGGAGAATGAGGTGGGAGGATGGGACCGGCTGGGGCGGAGACGCCCTCAATGGGATGGGTGAAGGGCCCTGTCGCGGGCTTCCCGGGGAGTCATTCCGAAGCGGCGCCGGAAGGTACGATTGAACCAGGAAATATCACCGAAACCGGCGTCAACGGCAATCGAGATAATCGAACGTTTGCAGCACGCGGGGGAGATTAACAACGAATAGGCAAGGTCAAGGCGCTTGCTCAAAACATAATCGGTAAAGTTCGTCCCTTCCGCATAGAAAAGATTACGAATCGCCCGCCGGCCAAGGCCATGGCGCTGGGCAAGCCAATCCAGAGACAACTCGGTGTTACCCAAGTGAGCATCGATGTCCGCCTTGAGTCTGGCGATCTGCACTGCCCGTACACCGCGCTGCCGTCCGGCTTCGGCATCACTGTGCCGGGCACCAAGCAGCAGATTGACCAGATCGCAAAGGTGTTCCGCTATGCGCTGCTCCGCGCCAGGATGGTAATCCTCCTGTTCCTGCATAAGCGAAAGCAAATAGAATTCCAGCAGTCGCATTTCAGGGCCATGCGACAACCCTTCACGCATGACCTTGTCGAGTTGATCGAGCCTCCCCGCCAGTCTTTCCCTGGGAATGGCCAACGCCAGAGTGCGGCATAGTCCCTGGGCACTGATCGAGCCAACTCGGTCCGCCGCGATCAGGGCGCTTTTACCAGGGCACATGCGAATATCAGCCCCGGCCTGCTCGGAACGCAGTCTACCGCGGATGGCGACCCCCAGCTTGAGAAGATCACAGTCCTGTTCGGCGGTTCTTAATACCTTGTTGCAGTAAGGCGACGATTCCGCTTCGACGACCCACAAACCATGCAGTGGTCGCCGGCGCATATCCACCCAGGGCAACCCCCTGCCCAGATGAGTAAAGTCAACTTTGCAACCGGTGGCTTGGTAGAAGGTTTCCACGGTTTGCTTGAAAACCGGAACCGGCTGGCCACTCAATAGCAACCTCTGAACCGCCATGGCGCTCCCCCGCCATAAAATGGTTTCTAACTATAAACCGACGGGATCGCGGGAGGGAACGAAAGCGCGTTGGAGCACCAGAACGAAGAAAGGGCGCCATTGGGCGCCCTTTCCTGGTCAAAGCCGTGTTTTTTACAGCTTGTCCGCGTTCTCCGACAGGTAGGAGGCCACGCCTTCCGGGCTGTCCTTCATGCCCGCGTCGCCTTTCTGCCAGCCGGCGGGACACACTTCGCCGTGCTCTTCGTGGAACTGGATGGCGTCCACCAGACGCACCAGTTCGTCGATGTTACGGCCCAGCGGCAGATCGTTGACGATCTGGCTGCGCACCACGCCGTTCTTGTCGATCAGGAAGGCACCACGGAACGCCATGCCGCCCTCGGACTCGACATCGTAGGCCTGGGCGATCTGGTGATTCATGTCGGCGGCCAGGGTGTATTTCACCGCGCCAATACCGCCGTCGTTCACCGGGGTGTTACGCCAGGCATTGTGGGTGAAATGGCTGTCGATGGAGACACCGATCACTTCCACGCCGCGCTCCTTGAACGCGTCCATGCGGTGATCCAGAGCGATCAGCTCGGACGGGCAGACGAAGGTGAAGTCCAGCGGGTAGAAGAACACCAGACCATATTTGCCCTTGATCGCCTCGGACAGGGTGAACTCGTCGACGATGCTGCCATCGCCCAATACCGCGGGAACGGTGAAGTCGGGTGCGGGTTTACCTACCAATACGCCCATCTCGTTTTCTCTCCAGTTAAATCACAAGGGAAAACCCGCCGTGAACGGCGGGTATGCCGGTGCGTTCTCGTCGCATCGGAAGTTTATTCCGCGTCGCTTTCCGCCGCGGCGCTCTCGATCAGCGTTTGCAGCTGCCCGGAGCGGAACATTTCCATGATGATGTCGCAGCCGCCGACCAGCTCGCCATTAACCCACAATTGCGGATAGGTCGGCCAGTTGGCGTATTCCTTGAGTGACTCACGGATTTCCGGGGCTTCCAGAATGTTCACGTAGGCGAACGGCTTGTTCACCTTGGTCATCGCTTCCACTACCTGGGCGGAGAAGCCGCACTGGGGAAACTGCGGGGTGCCTTTCATGTAGAGCAGCACCGGGTTTTGGGCTATCTGGTCTTTGATGACCTGAAGCACGTCGTCCATAAAAGACTACCTGGCTGGATGGCTGATTGAAGTTACCGGTCAGTGTAGCACTTCCGGCGCCGTGGGCAGAGGGTGGGGACGGAACCGGGCCCTTTCAAGCCCGGCCCCGAGGCCGCTCAGAAGTGGGCACGAATGCCGAGCGCGGCGGTACGCGGCAGGTTCGGGCGGGCGCCATCCGGGCTGCGGGCGACGATTTTCTGCTCATCGAACAGGTTGTCCACCTTGCCGTAGACCTCCACAGCGCTGGTCAGGTAGTAGGACGCCGTCAGATCCACCACCAATAGATCGTCGGTACGCTCCAGTCCGTTGTCGCAGGCGCCGGTGACGCACATCCCCTCCACGTACCGGGTGGTCAGATAGCCGCCCCACTGGGCCGGCTGCTCCAACCCCACCGTCAGACTGGCCTGGTGCTCCGGCAAGTAAGGCAAGCGATCTCCGCTTTCCACCGCGGCATCGCTGGACTCGGAGGATCGGGTGACCTTGCCGCGGGTGTAGGTGTAAGCCAGCCGCAGCGGCACGGTCAGGCCATTGGCCGCCCGCCAGAGCGTGCTGCCGGCCGCCAGTTCCAGCCCGTATACGCGGGACTCACCGAAGCTCACCGAGCCGGAGTCCTGGCTGCCGCCGCCGGCCAGATCGCAAGGATAGGCCAGCGAGCAGTTCTGCAGCGTGTTCTCGTAATCGCTATAGAAACCGATGACGTCCACGTTCACACGCTCGCCCCAGTAGCGGGCGCCAGCCTCATAGTTCACGCTTTTTTCCGGGTCGGTGCCATCGGTGGCGGAAGCGCCAGCCGGGGCGAACCCCTGATGCACGCCGGCCAGCAAGGACCATTGATCGCTCAGCAGATAGGTGGCGCCCAATCCGGCCAGCACCTCGCTGACGTCATTGCTGTCGCGCCGGCTCACGGTATCGCGCCCCGGATCACCGTAGCGGCGGGCTTTGGACTGGATATCCTCATAACGCAGCGAGCCGGTCAGAATCAACTTGCCGATATAAATCTTGTCCACCAGCCAGGCCGACCAGGCATCGGCCTCCTCCACCCGGTTATCACCACCGGTGGGCGCCACGTAGCCGCTGGGCACCAGCACGCCATTGGTCTGCGAGAACACCTCCACCGGCTGATAACGATCCACCTCGTCCTGATGGAAACGCGCGCCCACCACCATCTCATGCTCCAGAGCGGCGGTGGTGAAGGCGTGGGCCAGCTCGCTCTGGACCCCCTTGGCGGTGTATTCCCGGTTATTGTGCTTCACCGTCACGTCGGACACGTCCTGGCTGCCGTCCAGGATGGCCCGGGCATCGGCGTCACCGCCGTTGGCGTCATCGATCAGACCGCCCAGGCCGCGGCCACCGGCACCACTGACCTTGAACCAGTCACGCTGAAACTCATTGCGGTAAATCACCGACTCCAGCTGGGTGCGGTCGCCAAGCACCAGATGGTGGCGCAGGGCGATGCCATCATGATCGTTGTCCATCTGATCCAGGGCGCTGAGTCCGTAGCGCCGGTTGGGGTCGTCGTGAAAATCGCCATCGCTGAGGCCCAGGTAGGTTTCGTTGGAGACTTCACTGGAATGGGACAGCTTGAGTTCCAGCGCCTGCCGCAGCGACGCCTCCGCCGGGCTGGTCCAGCGCAGCTTGGCGATATAGTCGCGCTTGTCGAAACCGGTATCGCGATCAGAGCGGTCCACATCCTTGAACCCGTCACTGCTTTGCTGATGGGTTTCCAGCAGGAAGCCCCATTGCCCATGCGTGGCGCCATACCAGGCATGGCCACGCTGGTGACCGTTTTCACCGGTTTCCAGTTGCATCATGCCGGCCGGCGAGTCGGGAATCGGCGTGGACAGGAAGTTGATCGCCCCGCCGACGGTAAAGGGGCCGTAGCGCAGGGTGTCCGGCCCTTTCAGCACCTCGATGCCGTGAAAGCGGCCGGCACTGGGAAAATAATACGCCGCCGGGGCCGCGTAGGGTGCCGGTGCCATCAGCACACCATCCTCCATCAGCGACACCCGTTCGGAACGGCCGCTGGCGGCCCCGCGAATACCGATATTCGGGCGCAAGCCGTAGCCGTCCTCCTCCTGCAGGTAAACGCCGGGCGCATCCTGCAGCATGCGATGTACGTCCGTGTACTCTTTCTTTTCCAGATCCTCATTGCTCAATACGTAGGCGGAGCCCGACAGACTGAAAGCGTCGGCGGAGGAGCCGATGATGTCCACCGCCGGCAGCCGGTGGGACTCGGTTTCGGCAAGCACCAGGGCCGGCGTTAGCGCCGCGCCCCAGAAAAGAGTACGAATTTGCATATTATCGTTCCCGCAACTTTGTCAGCTTTGTAAAGAAGCAGGAAGATTAATGAAAACAATTCGTATTTACAGCGAAGTCACTTTACCTTTTGTGACTCTCTTGTTACCGCCGTCCCTGGTGACCTTTCTCCGGGCCATAGCCACCGCCGCCGGGAGAGGCCAGCAACAGCCGGTCTCCGGATTTGGCGTGAGCGCTGACCTTGGCCGGCAGCAACTCGCCGTTGAGCCGATTCTCCCCTGCCGCCCCGGCGCCGCCGCTGGCCAGCCCCCAGGGCCGATGGTGGCGGCGTTCAGTGAGCAGGGTGAAACGGGCCGGTGCCAGGAATTCCAGTTCCCGCTCGATGCCATCGCCGCCACGGTGATGGCCTTCGCCACCGCTGCCGCGGCGCAGCCGGTACCGCCAGACGCGCAGCGGATAGTGCTCTTCCAGGCTTTCGATGGGCGTATTCAGGGTATTGGTCATATGGCTGTGCACCGCCGACAGCCCCGGCCCCAAGGCATGACCGCCGGTGCCGCCGGCCATGGTCTCGTAATAATCCCAGGGCCGTTCGCCGCCCTCGCCCATGGCCAGGTTGTTCATGGTGCCCTGGCTGGCTGCGGGGATTGCTTCAGGCTCCGCCTGGGCCAGCGCCCCCAGCACCACGTCAACGATACGGGAGCTGGTTTCCACATTGCCGGCGGCCACCGCGCCGGGGCGGCGGGCGTTGACCAGACTGCCCTCGGGCGCTTCCAGGGTGATCGGACGGAACAGCCCGGCGCAGGACGGCGCGTCGTCAGGCAACAGGCAGCGGAAACAGTAATAAGCCGCGGCCGCCGCCACCGACAGCGGGCAATTGATGTTACCGTCGACCTGGCCGGCGCTGTCACTGAAGTCCAGATGGGCCCGCTCGCCGTCCACCGTCAACGTCACGGCAATGGCGATATCGCGATGGCCCTGGCCATCGTCATCCATCCAGTCGCGGAAGCGATAAACGCCGTCACGCAGCGCCGCCAGGCGCTGACGCATACGCCGCTCGCCATAGCGGTTCAGCGCGCCCATCGCCGCCGCCACCCACTCCGCGCCCCGCTCCCCGGCCAGTTCCGCCAAACGATGGGCGCCGGCCAGACAGCTGCTGGCCTGGGCGGCGAAGTCGGCGAACCGGGGCACATCCACTGGCAGCGGCCCCGGACCGTCCAGCCCGGCCAGTCGCCGGCATAGCGGCACCTGCCATTCACCGCGCCGCTTCAGCCACTGCGGCGCGATCACCAGGCCTTCTTCTTCCAGCGTCCGGGACACCGGCATGGATCCCGGCGAGTGGGCGCCGATGTTGGCGTGATGAGCACGGGTAACGGCGAAACCGATGAGTTCACCGGCCACCAGCACCGGCGCCACCACGGTGACGTCCGGCAAATGGGTGCCGCCCAGGTAAGGGTCGTTGACCACCAGCAGGTCGCCGGCGGCCCAGTCCCGCTGTCCCACCAGATCGGCCATGGCGTAGGCCATGGAACCCAGATGCACTGGTATATGGGCGGCCTGGGCGCAGAGCTGGCCGGCGGCGTCGAACAGCGCGCAGGACAGATCCAGGCGATCCTTGATGTTCGGTGACAGCGCGCTGGCCCGCAGCAGCGCCCCCATCTCGTCACAGATGCCGGCCAGGCGGTTGGCGAAGATACTCAATTGTACGGGGTTCATGGACATTATCGGGTCGGCGGAGAGTGAACAGGCAGTATGCCACAGGCCGAGCGCCCCAGGGCCCGCGCGTTGCGCCGCCCTTCAAGCGTGAGTATTATCGTTGGTCCACTGGCAGCCTCGGCTGCCGTTTTTATTTTCACGGACCCTAATATCATGAGCGAGCAGTTCCTGATCCCCACCTACGCGCGGCAGCCCATCGCTTTCGTTCGCGGCCAGGGGGTATGGTTGTACGATGAACAAGGCAAGGCGTATCTGGACGCGGTGTCCGGTGTCGCCGTGTGTAATCTCGGTCACTGCCATCCGGCGGTGGTCCAGGCGCTTCGTGAGCAGAGCGAACGCCTGATGCACACCTCCAACCTGTATCGTATTCCCGTTCAGGAACGACTGGCCGAGCGACTGTGCCAGCTGTCCGGCATGGACAAGGTGTTCTTCGGCAATTCCGGCGCCGAGGCCAACGAGGCCGCGATCAAGCTGGCGCGGCTGCATGGCCGCCGCCGCGGCGTGGAAAAGCCGGTGGTACTGGTGATGGAAGGCAGTTTCCATGGCCGCACCATGGCGACGCTGTCCGCCACCGCCAACCAGAAAGTCCAGGAAGGCTTTGGACCGCTGCTGGAAGGCTTCCGCCGTTTGCCTTACGACAACCTCGATGCGGTCCACCAAGCCGCCGATGACAATGTCGTGGCGGTGCTGGTGGAACCGGTCCAGGGCGAAGGCGGCGTCAACGCGGCCAGCCCCGGCTATCTGCAAAAGCTGCGCGAACTCTGCGATCAGCGCGGCTGGCTGTTGATGCTGGACGAGATTCAGACCGGCAACGGCCGCACCGGCACCTACTTCGCCTGCCAGGCGGAGCAGGTCCGCCCCGACGTGCTGACCACCGCCAAGGGACTGGGCAACGGCTTCCCGATTGGCGCCTGCCTGGTCAGTGGCGCGGCCAGCGATCTGTTCGGACCCGGCAATCACGGCAGCACTTTCGGCGGCAACCCACTGGGCTGCGCGGTGGCGCTGGCGGTCATCGATACGCTGCGGGACGGCGTGCTGGAGCAGGTCGCCGACAAGGGCGAGGCCCTGCGCGCGCAACTGCGCGAGGCGCTGTCCGGTGTGTCCCTGGTCCAGGAGGTCCGCGGCCGGGGCATGATGGTGGGCATTCAACTGGATCGTCCCTGCGGCGAACTGGTGGATCGGGCCCGCGAAGCCGGGCTGTTGATCAATGTCACCGCCGGCTCGGTGATCCGGCTGCTGCCGCCGTTGATTATCAGCGACGCGGAGCGCGATCAACTGGTCCACACCCTGAGCACTGTGATCCACCGCTATGCCGATGAGCAGGAGGCCTCATGACCCGCCACTTTCTGACTTTGCTGGACCTGACCCCGGAAGAACTGGGCTACCTGATCCAACGGGCGGTGGAGTTGAAAACCATGCAGCGCACCGGCCAGTTCCATGAGCCGATGCGCGGCAAAACCCTGGGCATGATCTTTGAAAAGTCGTCCACCCGTACCCGGGTGTCCTTCGAAGTGGCCATGACCCAGTTCGGCGGCGCCAGTATTTTCCTGTCTTCCCGCGACACCCAGTTGGGCCGTGGCGAGCCGGTGGAGGATTCCGCCCGGGTGCTCTCGCGCATGGTGGACGCGGTGATGATCCGTACTTTTGATCACCGCACCGTGGAAACCTTCGCGCAACATTCCCGGGTACCGGTGATCAATGCCCTCACCGACGATTTCCACCCCTGCCAGTTGCTGGCCGACATGCAGACCTACGTGGAGCATCGGGGCGAGATCAAGGGCCGCAAGGTGGTCTGGGTCGGCGACGGCAACAACATGTGTAACAGCTACATCAATGCCGCCCGCCAGTTCGATTTCCAACTGGTGGTGGCCTGCCCGGAAGGCTTTGAACCCGACGCCGCCCTGATGGCGGACAACGCCGGGCGGGTGTCGGTGGTGCGCGACCCGCGCGAAGCGGTGGCCGGCGCTCATCTGGTCACCACCGATGTCTGGGCCTCCATGGGTCAGGAGCAGGAACAGCAGGAGCGGGCCCGGCATTTCGCCCCTTATCAGGTAACCCCGGCGCTGATGGACCTGGCCGACGAGCAGGCGCTGTTCATGCATTGCCTGCCCGCCCACCGTGGCGAGGAAATCAGCCACGACATGCTCGACGACCCGCGCTCCGTGGTCTGGGACGAAGCGGAAAACCGCCTGCACGCGCAGAAGGCGCTGTTGGAATTCCTGCTCCACGGCCAGCACTGACAATATCGCGGCCCATGTCCCAGCCTCTGCTGACCGTTACCGATCTGGCCTGCCAGTACGGTGACTACCGCGCCGTGAACGGCGTCAGTTTCACCCTGGAGGAAGGGCGGATCGCCTGTCTGCTGGGGCCCAGCGGCTGCGGCAAGACCACCACCCTGAGAGCGGTGGCCGGGCTGGAACCGATCCAGGCCGGCCACATCCATATCGGCGGCGAGGAAGTGGCCCGCCCCGGCTATCAACTGGCGCCGGAACGCCGGCGGCTCGGTATGGTGTTTCAGGAACACGCCCTGTTCCCCCATTTGACCGTGGCCGAGAACGTGGCTTTCGCACTGCGCCGGGAGACAGCGGAGCAACGCCGCGAACGGGTCGCCCAGTGCCTGCGCCGGGTACGTCTGGAAGGGCTGGATCAGCGCTATCCCCACGAATTGTCCGGCGGCCAGCAACAGCGGGTGGCCCTTGCCCGCTCCCTGGCGCCGCGCCCGCGCTTACTGTTACTGGATGAACCCTTCGCCAGCCTCGACCTGGATTTGCGCCGGGCCCTGGCCGAGGAGATGGGTGATATTCTGCGTCAGGAGCAGGTGGCGGCACTGATGGTCACTCACGATCAGGAAGAGGCGTTTCTGCTCGCCGACCAGGTCGGCGTCATGCGGGCCGGGACCCTGGCCCAGTGGGACAGTCCCCATCGCATCTATCACGCGCCGAGCAGCCGTTTCGTGGCGGAGTTCGCCGGCTACGGCACCTTCCTGCGCGGCACCGTCACCGCCGCGGGCGCGGTTGGCACCGTGCTGGGGGAACTGCGTGACGGCCCCCTGCCCTGGCCGGCCGGCACCGAGGTGGATGTATTATTGCGGCCGGATGACCTGTTGCCGGATCCCCAGGGCACCCCGCTGACCGTGGAAAAGAGCCTGTTCACCGGTCCCACGGTTCTGCACCGGTTACGTCTGCCGGACGGCGGCACCTTGTTGTGTCAGACCAGCGGCCGGGAACCACCAGCACGCCCCGGCGAAACCCTGTCGGTGACCATGGCGCCGGAACAACTGGTGGCGTTTCCGCTTCAGGAAGAAAGCTAGCTTCTGAATTCTTGCCGGTGCCACGTCCCTACCCGGTACGCACCTGATTGCGGCCATGGCTCTTGGCCAGGTAAAGCCCGTGATCGGCGCGGGCCAGCAAGGCTTCCACGGTTTCCCCCGGCTGATAACCGGCGACCCCGGCGGACAGTGTCACCGTGGCCGGCCCGCCCATATGGTCGAAACCGGCGTTGGCCCACTGCTGGCGCAGGCGTTCCACCACGCGCAAGGCACCGGCCTCGTTACTTTGCGGCAGCACCATCAGGAACTCCTCGCCGCCGAGCCGCGCCAGGTAATCGCCTTCGCGTAATAGAGCGGCGGCGTGGTCGGCAAAGGCGCGCAGCACCTGGTCGCCCCATTGATGGCCGTAACGGTCGTTGATCGCCTTGAAGTGGTCCATGTCCAGGTAACACACGGCGAACGGATAATGATGGCGGTCCGCCAGACTCTTCTGATAATCCAGCACTTCCACGATATGACGGCGGTTGAACAGCCCGGTCAGATCGTCGCGAATCGCCAGTTCCCGGCTTTGCCGCACCATCCGCGCCAGCTCCCGGTTGTGCCGGCCAAGGGTCCGGCGCAACGCGTTGACGCCGCCCCCGGTAATGGTGAAGCAAGCGCTCACCGCCACGAAAGCCAGCCACTGCAGCAGCGCCGACGCCAGCTCCAGTTGCGCATCCCGGTGCTGATACAGGCCGAGCAACGCCAACCCGTAAGCCGCGCTGACCACCACCGACAACAAACCCAGAGCTCTTGGCTCCAACCGGAACGACAGCAGCAACAGCAGCGGGAAATACAGCAACATCACGGCGAGGCGGCCGTCCGTGGTGTGTACCGCCGTCAGCAGCAGCATGGCGGCCAGTACGATCCCGGCCGGAAACGACAGCGTCGGTTCCTGCCAGGCCCGGGTCAGACCGCGCTCGATCATGGCCAGGTAGGGCAGCATCAGACTCCATAGCAAAACCAGCGCCCACGCCAGTACTTCCCCGTCGACACGGTTGTGCCCCAGTTTCCACAGCACCGCCGCCATCGCCGAATAAAACAATGCCACCGCCACCACCGAGCGGCCGTGCACCCGCAGCAGGCGGCGCTCGTTCACTGTCAGGCGCCCCAGCGGCTGCCAGTCCGGCTTCATCACGCATCCTCCAGCAAGCGGTCACGGCCGGCCTGCTTGGCCTGATACAGCAGCCGGTCGGCGCGAGCCAGCACCTGCTCCGCCTCTTCCCCGGCACCGGCCAGGGCAAGGCCAGCGGAGGCGGTCACGCTCAAGTCCGGCTGACCCTCGAAGCCCTCTTCACGCAGTTCCGCCAGTATCCGCTCCACCAGCTCCCGTGCCTGCTGCCGGTGGCTGACCGGCAGAATCAGAAGGAACTCCTCGCCCCCCATCCGCGCCGCCAGGGCCGGCGGTTGCAGATGGCGACGCAGCAAATCGGCGAAACGGATCAGAACACGGTCGCCAGTCAGGTGCCCATATCGGTCATTGATGGTTTTGAAATGATCCAGATCGACGAACACCACCGCCAGCAGATAGGCTCCCCGGCGGGCCTGACCACAGGCCTTGGTCAGCAACTCCATGGCGTGGCGGCGACCGTACAGGCCGGTCAGCTCATCGCGGATCGCCAGATCACGGACCTGCCGTGCCATTTGCTGCAAGGCCTCGTTACGGCCGTCGATGCGGCGGCGAATGCCGACGATCTCCAGCGCCAGCATCATCATCAGCACCACCGCCAGGGTGAACAGCAGCCAGTGCTGCCACTCCACCATGGCGTTGAAGGCATACCGCGCACTGCTTTGCAGTTCCAGCAACACCAGCGCGTAACCACCCACACCGAGCAATGCCAGGCGCAGCAATTGCCAGCGGCCGACGCGGAACACCCCGATTTGCAGCACGGCGAGAAAAAACACCATGACCAGCAGGCGATGGTCACTGAGGAACAAGGCGCTGACCAGCAACGCCACCGTGCTCCATACCAGCACCGGCTCGGTAAAACGGCCGACATCGCCCCCGTTGCGAAGGGTCAGGCAGGCCAGGCTCCAGACCACCAGATGGCCGAACCAGAGCGCCAGGAAGGTGAGGAAAAAAGCCTCTGGGGACAATGCGAAAAAGCCCCATTGCAACGCCAGCCAGCACACCAGAGTGTGAGCGCCGGCGCCCAGCAGCGCCGCCAGGGACAGCCGCTGAAATTCCTGTTTGTCATATCCCCGCGAGATTCTTTGCTGCATGCGCCGGGTCCCCGAATGATGGCAGGCGGGGGCCTATGCACCACACGCCGAACGCTGTTCCGGAGCCGGATCCGGGTTTGCCGGCGGCGCGCAAGGGCGGTATCGGCAACAGGCATCAGGCTATTTTCCTAGAGCAGCCCGGAAATGATACTGAAACCCGGTGAGGCGGCCCATGCCGCCTGTGTAAAAGAAAGTCACATCCCCTGGGGCGCCTCACACCCCCTGAGGCGCCTCACATCACCCGGCGCATCTCACATCACCCGGCGCACCGCCGCCTGCCAGTCCTGGTAGCGCCGTTCACGTTCCTTCTCCTCCAGCGACGGCAGGAAGGAGCGCTCGCAACGCCAGTGATCACCCACATGGGCCAGATCGCTGTACCAGCCGCACCCGAGCCCGGCCAGATAGGCGGCGCCCAAAGCCGTGGTTTCGGTCACGTCCGGGCGGTCCACCTGGATCCCCAGCACATCCGCCAGGGTCTGGCTGAGCCAGTTGTTCACCACCATGCCGCCATCCACCCGCAAGGTGGTGGGCCGCCGCCGGCAGTCCGCCGCCATCGCCTCCAGGAGGTCCCGGGACTGGTAGCAAACCGCCTCCAGACCGGCGGTGACCACCTCGGCGATACCGGTATCCCGGGTCAGCCCCAGCAAGGCACCGCGGGCATGAGGATCCCACCAGGGCGCTCCCAGCCCGGTGAACGCCGGCACCAGATAGACGCCGCGCGAGGAACCGGCACGACGCGCCAGCGCCTCGGTTTCACTGGCGTGGGAAATCAGATTAAGGCCGTCGCGCAACCACTGGATGGCGGCGCCGGCGACGAAGATGGAGCCTTCCAACGCGTAGGTGGTTTCGCCGCCAAGGCGATAACCCACGGTGGTCAGCAGACGGTTCTCCGAGGTCACCGCGGCGCCGGTGTTCATGATCATGAAGCAGCCGGTGCCGTAGGTGCTCTTGACCATGCCCGGCTGGAAACAGGCCTGTCCCACCAACGCCGCCTGCTGGTCGCCGGCGATCCCCGCCACCATCACCGACGCTCCCAGCAGCTCCGGCGCGGTGACCCCGAAATCACCGGCGCTGTCACGCACCTCCGGCAGCAGGGCGGCGGGGATGTTGAACAGGCTCAGCAGGGTATCGTCCCAGCGCTGCTCGTGAATATTGAACAACAGCGTGCGCGAGGCATTGGTGGCGTCGGTGGCATGCACCTTGCCACGGGTGAGCTTCCATAACAGCCAGCAATCAATGGTGCCGAAAGCCAGATCACCGGCCTCGGCCCGCGCCCGGGCCCCTTCCACGGTATCCAGTAGCCAGGCCAGCTTGGTGGCGGAGAAATACGGGTCAAGCAACAAGCCGGTGCGCTCGCGCACGGTGTCCTCGTGCCCCTGATCCTTCAATTGCTGGCACAAGGCGGCGGTACGACGGTCCTGCCAGACGATGGCGGGCGCCACCGGTTCACCGGTGGCGCGGTCCCACAGCACCGTGGTCTCGCGCTGGTTGGTGATTCCGATGGCCGCCAGCTGCGCCGCCTCCACCGCGGCGTTACGCAACGCCTGCCGGCACAACGCCAACACATCATTCCAGATTTCCTGAGCGTCGTGCTCGACCCAGCCGTCCTGGGGGAAATGCTGCTTGAACTCCTTTTGCGCCTGCCCCACCGCGGTCCCATCGCGATCAAACACAATGGCGCGGGAACTGGTGGTGCCCTGGTCGATGGCGAGGATGTACATGAAAACCCCGGGAATCAGTTAATAATTAATAGTGAACAGTTAACAGCGAAAGACAAAACCAAAGCGCAAAAAACGAGGCAAGGAGCTCAGCACCCTTCGATATCGCTTCGCGCGCTGTCAACTATTCACTATTCCCTGTTAATTGCTCTTCTTATCTTCCCAGCACATGCTGGCGCTGCTGTTCGCGGGGCAGGATAACCTGGAAACGGGCGCCGCCCCAGTCGCTTTCCAGCACCCTCACTTCGCCGCCGTGCCAGTCGACAATACGCTTGACGATGGACAGCCCCAGGCCGTAGCCGCCGCTGGCACGATGGCGGGATTGGTCCAGGCGGGCGAAGGGTTTGAACACCCGCTCACGTTGATGTTCCGGGATCCCCGAACCGTCGTCGTCCACGTCCAGCACCACCCGTTCACCGTCTTCTTCCAGGCGTATGGTCATGCGAATGCGCGCCTGCGCGTAGCGCAAAGCGTTGGTGACCAGATTCTGCAGGATACGGTGCAGGTAGCGCGGGTCGCCATCCACGGCCAGGGTCCGGTCCCCTTCCACCTCGATCACGATATCCCCGCGAATCGTGTCCAGTTCCCCTCGCAACTGCTCGCACACTTCCACCAGATACACCGGCTGGAAGTCGATGGTCGGCGTGCCCTGTTCCAGCCGCGCATAGGTGAGAATCTCATCGATCAACTGATCCAGCTGGTCAATGTCCCGGTCCAGGGCATCCAGTCGCTCCCGGCGGGCCTCGGCGGATTCGCTGTCGGCCAGCATTTCCAGACCGAAACGCAGCCGCGCCACCGGCGTGCGCAGTTCGTGGGAGACCGCCCGGGTCATCTCCCGTTGGGCATGGATCAACCGGCGGATGTGGGCGGTCATGCCGTTGAAGGTGGCGGCCAGCTGGCCGATGGAGTCGCCGCCGCGAACGTCGGCGTGGGCGGTAAGATCGCCGCCGCCGAGCCGTTTCACCGCCCGCTCGAGATGACGCAGCCGGGTTTGCAGCGGCCGGACCTGGAGATAAGTGGACAACGCCACCAGACATAAGGCCAGCAAGCTGGCGATCACCAGTAATTCCCAGGGGAACGGATCGAACAGGGTCATCGGCCCGAGCACCAGCACCCGGTGGTCCCGTGGGATGGGCACGTAAAGGTAGAGGGTGGCGTCCCGGCGCGTGCTGTCGGTGAGCAGCAGCACCATCTCGTTGCGGTCCAGGCGCTGGTACTGTTCCTCGTCCAGACCAACTTCTCCCCACTCCGCCAGGGACAGCGGAAACCCGAAGTACGGCACCAGCCGCGCCAGGGACTGGGCCCGCTGCTCCGGCGCCACCGCCTTGAGGCGGTCCAGGATCAGACCGGCGGTGGCGCGCGCCTGCTGCTCGGAGAGACGTTCGAGACTGGTAACCAGATAATCGTCCCCGCCGGGAACGTGATACAGCACGGTGATCCGTTCGGACTCCCGGTGTTCGCGGATCACCACCCGGCCTTCGTCCAGGTGCAATCGCTCCCGGTAGGTCAGGCTGAGGTCCGCCCCCGGGTGTATCCGCAGGGAGGCGCCAAGCCGACGGCTCATCTCCCGCAGCCATTCGGCGCGGTCGGCTCCGGATTGCTCCCGCAGTCCCTCCCCGAGCAGAAAGAAAGTCCCTTCCGCCATGCGCTCGCGATACTGACCGGCGCGGTACTGATTGATCAGATCAACGCCGACATAGGTGGCGGCACCGATGATCAGCAGGGCCACCAGGATGCCACCGTAGATGCGCACAAAAATGCTGTTCAAGAGGCCTCTCCGGTCAACCCGGGCAAGTGGCGCCAACAGCCGCGCCCGCGCCGCCGGCGCCGGTCACGGCGCGGCGGGGAAGCGGGCACGGTGTCTTCAACCGGAACTCATTTCCTTGACGAACAGGTAGCCCTTGGAACGCACGGTCTTGATGCGCTTGGGATTTTCCGGGTCGTCGCCGACTTTCGGGCGGATCCGGGAAATGCGCACGTCGATGGAACGGTCCTGGCCATCGTACTGGATGCCGCGGAGTTTCTCGAAGATGGTCTCCCGGGACAGCACGGTGCCGGCATTGGAGGCCAATAACCAGAGCAGATCGTATTCGGCGCTGGTGAGATCCACGGATTCGCCTCTCAGCGTCACTTCACGGGCGGCGTTGTCGATCACCAGGGCACCGAATTCAAGACGGGCCGGTGAGTTGTCACGCTCGTTGTCGGTTTCCACCCGCCGCAGCAGGGCGCGGATCCGCGCCAGCAATACCCGCGGCTTGACCGGTTTGGCGACGTAATCGTCGGCGCCCATCTCCAGCCCCAGCACCTGATCCATGTCGTCGGTGCGGGCGGTCAGCATCAGGATCGGCTTTTTGTACGCCCCCCTGACTTCCCGGCACACCGTCAGACCGTCCGCCCCCGGCAGCATCAGATCCAGTACCACCAGATCCGGTTGCTCGGCGCGGATCCGGCGGATCGCGTCTTCCCCATCGCGCACCACGGTAACGGCGAGGCCGTTGGATTCCAGGTATTCTCGAGTCAGGTCGGCGAGGCGGTCATCGTCCTCGACGATCATGATGGTCGGCGGGTTATCCTGCACGGTTGTCATCCCGTCGTTATCCTTATCCGTTTCTGTTCACAAGGGACCGGGTTGCCCCGGTACAAACTGCCCCACCCCCAGTGGCGTGGCGATATTCTTCTTTTAGCGCATACACCCCGGCGGCGGCAACCATGGCGGTGGCGGCAAGATGACACAATATATGGGATAGCGGCGCCGCACTACCAGTGTCATTTCCGGCGCCGGAAAAGACTCACAGAAGTTCACACATTATCCACAGGATTTCCCCAGGCCGGCATCTTGCAAATCCGCCCGCTCGACTATAACTTGTACCCAATCAGAACCAGCAACCCAATATATTGGGTTTTGTAAAATGTCACCGCCCCGTTGTTCGGTCATGGCCGAAGGCAGTTGGAAACGGTGGCGGGCCGGCGCCACGGGGCCGGCGGCAGCTTCCCCCGCTGGGTACCCGGCCCATCCGGGCACACAAGATATAGTGGTATCCAGGCATCACGGGCGCACGGAAAAGGCGGAAGAAGACGGTGAAAGCGGCGCCAGGGCCGCGACGGGCCTCGCGGAAGCAGGTCGCGACACCGGACAGAACACGGATCCGACACCACGGCAGCACCACAACGACGCTGCCCCGGCCAGCCGGGCCGGACACTAAACAGCATCGCACCACACTTTTACGGAGAGGGCATCATGCAAACGGAGATGAATCGCGACTCGCAACCCGACGACCGCGATGCGATCGACATCGAGGACGCAGGCGTATCCACCACCGCCCCGGGCCAGCTGCGCGTGATCAAACGCAACGGCAAGGTGGTTCCCTACGATGACGACAAAATCACCGTCGCCATCACCAAGGCTTTCCTGGCCGTGGAGGGCGGCACCGCCGCGGCTTCCTCGCGCATCCACGACACCGTCGCCCGGCTCACCGAGCAGGTCAGTGCCACCTTCAAGCGCCGCATGCCCTCCGGTGGCACCATCCACATTGAGGAAATCCAGGACCAGGTGGAATTGGCGCTGATGCGCGGCGGCGAACACAAGGTGGCGCGCGATTACGTCCTCTACCGTGAGCAGCAGGCCCGCAAACGCGCCGAGCGCGACAGCCAGTTCCCCGAGCCCACCCATCAGGTGGATCTGACCGTGACCATGGAAGACGGCAGCCGCGCGCCGCTGGACATGGGCCGCCTGGAACACCTGATCCGCGAGGCCTGCCGCGGCCTGGATTACGTGGACGCCGACAAGATCATCGCCGAGACCGTCAAGAACCTGTACGACGGCGTCTCCATCAAGGACGTGAACACCTCCATGGTGATCACCGCCCGCACCCTGATCGAGGTGGAGCCGAACTATTCCCTGGTCACCGCCCGCCTGCTGCTGGACAAGATCCGCGCCGAAGCGCTGCAGTACCTGGACGTGGCCGAGCGCGCCAACCAGGAAGAGATGGAAGCGCTGTACAGCCAGACTTTCGCCGCTTACGTGCACAAAGGGATCGAGTGTGAGCTGCTGAACCGGGAACTGGCGGATTTCGATCTGGAAAAACTGGGTGCCGCGCTCAAGGGCGAGCGCGACCTGCAGTTCTCCTACCTGGGTCTGCAAACCCTGTACGACCGTTATTTCATCCACCATAACGACACCCGCATCGAGCTGCCGCAGTGCTTCTTCATGCGTGTCGCCATGGGTCTGGCGCTGCGCGAGGACAACCGCGAAGAGCGTGCCATCGAGTTCTACAATCTGCTGTCCAGCTTCGATTACATGAGCTCCACGCCGACCCTGTTCAACGCCGGCACCCTGCGTCCGCAGCTCTCCAGCTGCTACCTGACCCCGGTGCCCGATGATCTGTCCGGCATTTACAGCGCCATCCACGACAACGCCATGCTGAGCAAATTCGCTGGCGGCCTGGGCAACGACTGGACCCCGGTGCGAGCGCTGGGCTCCTACATCAAGGGCACCAACGGCAAATCCCAGGGCGTGGTGCCGTTCCTGAAAGTGGTCAACGACACCGCGGTGGCGGTGAACCAGGGCGGCAAGCGCAAAGGCGCGGTCTGCGCCTACCTGGAAACCTGGCACATGGACATCGAGGAATTCCTCGAGCTGCGCAAGAACACCGGTGACGACCGCCGCCGTACCCACGACATGAACTCCGCCAACTGGATCCCGGATCTGTTCATGAAGCGGGTGGTGAACGAGCAGGAGTGGACCCTGTTCAGCCCCAACGACGCGCCGGACCTGCACGATCTCTACGGTGAAGCGTTCGAGCAACGCTACAACGAATACGAGGAAATGACCCGTGACGGCCGCATCAAGCACTACAAGCGGCTGCCGGCCATCAATCTGTGGCGCAAGATGCTCTCCATGCTGTTCGAGACCGGCCACCCCTGGTTCACCTTCAAGGATCCGTGCAACCTGCGCAGCCCGCAGCAGCACGTGGGCGTGGTGCACTCCTCCAACCTGTGCACCGAGATCACCCTGAACACCAACCGCGAGGAAATCGCGGTGTGTAACCTGGGTTCCGTGAACCTGGCCCAGCACATCGGCGACAACGGCCTGGACCGGGAAAAGCTGGCGCGCACCGTGAAAACCGCCGTGCGCATGCTGGATAACGTGATCGACATCAACTACTACAGCGTGCCGCAGGCGGAGAACTCCAACCTGAAGCACCGCCCGGTGGGCCTGGGCATCATGGGCTTCCAGGACGCGCTGTATAAGCAGGGCATCAGCTACGCTTCCGCCGACGCGGTGGCGTTCGCCGACCAGTCCATGGAAGCGGTGAGCTACTACGCGATCCAGGCTTCCGCCGATCTGGCCGAGGAGCGCGGCGCCTACCAGACCTTTGACGGGTCCCTGTGGAGCCAGGGCGTGCTGCCGATCGACTCCATCGACATCCTGGTGAAACAGCGTGGCGAGGACTACTGCAAGGTGGATCGCAGCCAGACCCTGGATTGGGACAGCGTGCGAGAAAGAGCGCGCAAGGGCATGCGCAACTCCAACGTGATGGCGATCGCGCCCACCGCCACCATCGCCAACATCACCGGCGTATCCCAGTCCATCGAGCCCACGTATCAAAACCTGTACGTGAAATCGAACCTGTCCGGCGAATTCACCGTGGTCAACCCCTATCTGGTGAACGCGCTCAAGGAACGTGGTCTGTGGGACAACGTGATGGTCAACGACCTCAAGTACTACGACGGTTCCGTGCAGCCGATCGAGCGGGTGCCGGCGGACTTGAAGGAGCGTTTCCGCACCGCCTTCGAGGTGGAGCCGCGCTGGCTGGTGGAATCCGCCAGCCGCCGCCAGAAATGGATCGATCAGGCCCAGTCCCTGAACCTGTACATCGCCGAAGCCAACGGCAAAAAGCTGGATGTGACTTACAAAATGGCGTGGCTGCTGGGTCTGAAAACCACCTATTACCTGCGTGCCATCGGCGCCACCCAGACCGAGAAGTCCACGGTCAACGACAACAAGCTCAACCGGGTATCCGCCGTGGCGGAGGAGCCGGCCCAGTTCGACAAGGCGGCGGATGTACCGCAGGCCTGCTCCATCGACGACCCGGACTGCGAGGCGTGCCAGTAAGGACGCCGGGCGCCTGATGCCCGGCGCCAAACGCCGTTCCATGCGTACGGCGCCGGGCATCAGGCCACTTACAGAATGCACCACCGGTGACGCCAAGACGTCACTCTGAAAGAATGGAGAGAATCATGCTGAGCTGGGACGATTTTGATGCGCAAGAGACGCCCGCCAACAAGCAGCCCCGCGTCGCACAGCCGACGCCGCCGCAATCTGAGCCGGTCTCTGAGAAAGCGGCATCTGCACCTCAAGCACCGGCAGCGGGAAGTGCAGCGAATGCTGAACCTCAACAAGAGCGAGGAAGAGCCGCTGACGCCGCCAACGAAAGCCCCCGGGAACGCGCCCTGAGCGACGCCGTGGCCCGCGCGCAACAGGCCGTGGCGCAGATGGACGTGGCCGAGGGCGTGGCGGAGCTGGAAGGCACCGCCGGCCGCGTGCAGGTGGACGACAAACGCATGATCAACTGCCGGGCCGACCTCAACCAGTTGGTCCCCTTCAAGTACGACTGGGCCTGGCAGAAATACCTGGACGGCTGCGCCAACCACTGGATGCCCCAGGAAATCAACATGAACGCCGACCTGGCACTGTGGAAGCGCGGCGACGGTCTGACCGAGGACGAGCGCCGCATCGTCAAGCGCAACCTGGGCTTCTTCTCCACCGCCGACTCCCTGGTGGCGAACAATCTGGTGCTGGCCATTTACCGGCTGATCACCAATCCGGAGTGCCGCCAGTACATTCTGCGTCAGTCCTTTGAGGAGGCGATTCACACCCACGCCTACCAGTACTGCATCGAATCCCTGGGCATGGACGAAGGCGAGATCTTCAACATGTACCGGGAAATCCCCTCCGTGGCCAAGAAAGCTCAATGGGGCATCCAGTACACCCGTGAGCTGTCCGACCCGGAATTCAAGACCGGCACCCCGGAAACCGACAAGGCGCTGCTGCAGAACCTGATCGCCTTCTACTGCGTACTGGAAGGTATTTTCTTCTATTGCGGCTTCACCCAGATTCTGTCCATGGGCCGCCGTAACAAGATGACCGGCGTGGCCGAACAGTTCCAGTACATCCTGCGCGACGAGTCCATGCACGTGAACTTCGGCGTCGACGTGATCAACCAGATCAAGCTGGAGAACCCGCACCTGTGGGATCAGGCCATGCGTGACAAGGCCACTCAGATGATCCTGGAAGGCACCGAACTGGAGATTCAGTACGCCCGCGATACCATGCCCCGTGGCGTGCTGGGTATGAACTCCGCGATGATGGAAGAGTACCTGCAGTTCATCGCCAACCGCCGTCTCACCCAGTTGGGCCTGCCCGAGCAGTTCAAGGGCGTGAGCAACCCCTTCCCCTGGATGAGCGAGATCATGGATCTGCGCAAGGAGAAGAACTTCTTCGAAACCCGGGTCACCGAGTATCAGGTCGGTGGAGCGCTGAGCTGGGACTGAGTCCGCCGGAAGGCAGCGGGGACCAATGGCGCTCGCTGCCTTTCATGGCCTGTTCCAACGGCCTGTCGGCATGACGGCAATTGTTCTCGTGCCATTTCCTTGGCACCATTCCCCTATCCATACAGGGAGGCCTTCATGAGCCAACACGATCAGGACCACGATACCCTAGAGGAAGCGCGGGAACTGCTCGACACCATAGAGCAGGTGGAAGAAGCCCTGACGGTGATGACCACCGTGGTGGCCCAGCTCAAGGAACAGGTGGCGACCCATCTGGAAGACGATACCGAGGAAATAACCGCCGAGGAATTCCTGGAGCGCTGCGAAAATCTGGCCGGCACCTGGCACTGAGTCCTCAACTGGGAATGAGTGCTCAAATTTGGTTAAGCCAGCGCTGATTGGATAATCCGATGACATCCATCAGCCAATCCACGCGCAACCGGGCGCCCAAGGCGTTATAGTGTGGGACGGCGTTGACCGGAAGGTCGCGCCGTCTTTTTACATGTTGCCGCACTGCTTTCCATGTAAGAGTTGCTGCACATAGAGTTGCTGCGTTAGGGAGTCCCTGTTCATGAAAGCGTCGGATCTCTTTGTCCGTGCCCTGGAAGCCGAAGGCGTCGAATACCTGTTCGCCATCCCCGGGGAAGAGAATCTGGATCTGTTGGAATCCCTGCGGGGATCCAAGAAAATCAACCTGGTCATTACCCGCCACGAGCAAGCCGCCGGTTTCATGGCCGCCACCTACGGCCGCCTCACCGGTAAGGCCGGCGTCTGTCTGTCCACCCTGGGGCCCGGTGCCACCAATCTGGTCACCGCCGCCGCCTACGCCCAGCTCGGCGCCATGCCGATGGTGATGATCACCGGCCAGAAGCCGATCAAATCCAGTAAACAGGGCCAGTTCCAGATTATCGACGTGGTCGACATGATGCGCCCGCTGACCAAGTTCACCAAGCAGGTGGTCAGCGGCGACACCATTCCCGCCCGCATCCGCGAGGCGTTCCGTCTGTCCCAGGAGGAGCGCCCCGGCGCCACTCATCTGGAGCTGCCGGAAGACATCGCCCGCGAACATTCCACCATGCCGGTATTGGAGCCGAGCCTGACGCGCCGGCCCATCGCCGAGGACAAGGCCATCTGCCGCGCCGTGGAGGCGATTCAGAACGCGCGCAAACCGCTGATCCTGGTGGGCGCCGGCGGCAACCGCAAGCTGACCAGCAAGATGCTGCGCCAGTTTATCGACAAGCTGGGCATTCCGGTGGTCACCACGCAGATGGGCAAAGGCGTGGTGGACGAAACCGGCCCCCACTTCCTTGGCAATACCGCGCTGTCCGATGGCGATTTCGTGCACCGCGCCATCAGCGCCGCCGACCTGATCATCAACATCGGCCATGACGTGGTGGAGAAGCCACCGTTCTTCATGCGCCCCGGCGGGCCGGAAGTGGTACACATCAACTTCAACTCCGCCCAGGTGGACCCGGTCTACTTCCCGCAAATCGAAGTGGTCGGCGATATCGCCAACAGCCTGTGGCAGCTCAAGGAGCGCCTGGACCCGCAGGAGCATTGGAGCTTCGCCGACTTCCACCGGGTACGCGATGCGCTGCAGAAGCACATCAACGAAGGTGCCCGTGACGACCGTTTCCCGATGCTGCCCCAGCGGCTGGTGCACGAGGTGCGCAAGGTGATGCCGGACGACGGCGTCATCGCCCTGGACAACGGCATGTACAAAATCTGGTTCGCCCGCAACTACCCGGCCACTCACCCCAACACGGTGTTGCTGGATAACGCTCTGGCCAGCATGGGCGCTGGCCTGCCCTCGGCGATGGCGGCGAAGATGGTCCATCCCAATCGCCGGGTTCTGTCAGTCTGCGGCGACGGCGGCTTCATGATGAATTCCCAGGAGCTGGAAACGGCTGTGCGCATGGGGCTGGATCTGGTGGTGCTGATTCTGCGCGATGACGGCTACGGCATGATCAAGTGGAAACAGAGCCAGATGGACTTCCACGATTTCGGTCTGGATTTCCGCAATCCGGATTTCGTCGCCTATGCCAAGGCCTATGGCGCCGAAGGGCACCGGGTGGAAAGCAGCGATCAACTGGTTCCTCTGGTGGAGAGCTGCTTCGAGGCCGGTGGCGTTCACGTCATCGACCTGCCGGTGGACTACTCCCAGAACGACCGCATTCTCAACCAGGAAATCCGCGAGTTGAGCAGCAGGGTCTGAGCCAACGGCACCGTTCCCGCGCCATGCGGGAACGGTGCCGTCTAACGCCAGTATTGCAGCCTCGCCCAATCCGCCCCGGGACGCGGAACCCGAAACGACTCCACCAATCCCGTCTTGTCCACGGTGACGAACACCCGCCGCCCGTCCTCACCACCGAAGGCCAGATTGGTGGGGTGCTTGCCACTCAATGCCACGACACGCCGCACTTCTCCCAACGGCGACACCACCGCCACTTCGCCAGCACCGTAGCGCGCCACATACAGATTGCCATCAACGTCCGCGCGCATGCCATCCAGTTTGTGGTCCGGAAATTCAATCAGCACCCTGCCGTTACCCAGGCTGCCATCAGCGCTCACGTCAAAGACGCGGATGCGCCGCTGCACGGTTTCGTTCACGTAAAGCTGTCCGCCATTCGGGCTCAGGGTGATGCCGTTGGTGGTGCCCAGATCACCGGCGACGATACGCGCCCGCCCGGCGGGGCTCACATACCAGACCCGGCCCGTGCCGCTTTTCCAATCCGGATCACTGGCGTAGATACCACCATCGGCGGCAATGGTCAGGTCATTGGGCTGATGCATGCTTGGCTCATGGACCCAGATACGGACACTCTTGTCCCGAGGGTCAATGCGCAGCAGATTATGGCCGCGATGGTCGGCGGCATAGAGGAAGCCATCCGGGCCGAAGCGCAAACCGCTGGCCACGCTGCCTCGCGGCAACGTCAGGAACAGGGCCGCCTGGAACCGTCCGCTTATCACCCCAAGGGTCCCCGGCCGCTGGTAGTTGACCACCAGCAGCCGTCCATCCGGTGCCACCACCGGCCCTTCGATCCCGCGCGGGAAAGTCCCCTCCGCCACCCAGTCCCGGGGCGCCCACTCCTCGGCCAGCGCCGGCATGCTCAGCGCCCACAGCGCCATGCCGACCGCGATCTTCGCCACAAAACCGACTCCTCTTCGTCATCCCGATTTCATACAGCCTTGCTTAGCTTGGGAACGCGGCTTTCCCGCCCGCGTCGCTTTACGACTACGGCCCCGTCCATGGTGGGCCACCATCGGGCCGCCAGCAACGCCGGCCGGCACCAACGGATTCATAATCCGGCGCAGCGGAGTGATTCCGTAGTGGCACCCTGAATAACAATCGCGCACTCCTTGAAGACGCCTCCCGGGGCGTCTCTTTTTTTGTGACCGCCGTCCATGGCGGTCACCCTGCGGGCCGTCGCTCGAGCGACGTCAAAAATCGTTCCCGACGATTTTTTGTGGCCCGCCATCCATGGCAGCCACCTTGCGGGCCAATTCGCTGGCAAGCCAGCTTCCCACACAGGGGCCGCGAAGCCGCTGTGGGAAGCGAGTTCACTCGCGAACAGCGAGCATCCCCGGTATCAAACCACGATTGGCAAGCCCCGGATTACCTGCCAACATCCCTGCCTTGAACGGCTCAATCCCCGGAGGTTGTCATGTGGTTAACGCACTACTCGACACTGGCCCGCTACAACCAGTGGCAAAACCGGCAACACTACCAACTCTGTGCCAAACTGGACGACACCCAGCGCAAGGCGGACCGGGGCCTGTTCTTCCACTCCATTCACGGCACGCTCAACCATCTGCTGCTCACCGACCGGCTGTGGCTGGGCCGGTTCCTTAACCGCCCTTTTCAGGTCCGGAGCCTGGATCAGCAGTTGTATGAGGATTTCGATCAATTATGGCGGGAGCGGGACAGTACCGATCAGGCCATTCTGGACTATATCGCCGGACTCGAGGAAAGCCGTTTGGACGGTGAGCTCAGCTACGTCTCGGCTTCCACCGGCCAATCCCGAAGCTATCCATTGCGGCTTTGCCTGACGCATTTTTTCAATCACCAGACCCACCATCGCGGCCAGCTCACCACCGCCTATGGCCAACTGGGCCATGATGTGGGCATCACGGACTTGATCTTCATGCCCTCTCCGTGACGCGAACTGCGGTACTCTGATTCTCAAACGATTGTACTCCCAGGACGCGCCATGCCCGATGCCCTCACTCTAGTCGTGATTCTGCTTGCCACCGCGGTGTTCGCCGTGGTGCTGTTCCGGCGCCTGCATCTGCCACCGATATTGGCCTATCTGGGTGCCGGCATTCTCGCCGGACCAGGCGGCCTGGGCTGGGTGGGCAACACCACGGGCATGCAGTATCTGGCCGAGTTCGGCATTGTGTTTCTGTTGTTTTCCCTGGGGTTGGAATTTTCCATACCGCGTCTGCTCGCCCTGCGCCGGGTGGTGTTTGGCGCCGGGCCGCTGCAAATCCTGCTGACCGGCCTGCCGGTACTGCTGATCATGTGGCTGCTGGATTTCCCACTGGCCATCGCCCTGATCGCCGGGGGCGCTTTCGCGCTATCGTCCACCGCCATCGTGATCCGCGATCTGATCGCCCGGGGCGCGGTCAACACCGGCTATGGCCGCGCCAGCACCGGCATTCTGCTGTTCCAGGATCTGGCGGCGGTGATCATGCTGGTGCTGTTGCCGGTGCTGGCGCACCCGGAAATCGGCGACCCTCTGATCACCGCCGGGACGACATTGGGCAAAGCCCTGCTGTTGTTCTTTGGCATCTACGTGATTGGCAAGTGGGTATTGCCCCGCGCCCTGGAGGAAACCGGCCGCGCCCGCTCCGATGAAGTGTTCGTGATGACGGCTCTGCTGCTGGCGCTGCTGGCCGCCTGGGTGACGCATGCCCTCGGCCTGTCCATGGCCCTGGGCGCCTTTCTGGCCGGCATGATGCTTGGCGAAAGTCACTTCCGCCATCAGATCGAGGCCGATATCCGGCCCTTCCGTGATCTGCTGTTGGGACTGTTTTTCATGGGTGTGGGCATGCTGGTGTCCCCGCAATTATTCGCCAGACACTGGCATTGGATCCTGCTCGGTGCCGCCGCGCTGATGGTATTCAAGTCCCTGCTGGTGACGGCGCTGTTGAAGCTGCTGGGCGAGCGCAAGGAAACCGCCCTGCGCAGCGGTATCATGCTGGCGCAAGGCGGCGAGTTCGGTTTCGTACTGGTGGCCCTGGCGGTGTCACACGGCTTGATGAACAGCGAACAGGCCGGTGTTCTGGTCTCGATCACCGTGCTGACCATGGCGGCCACCCCCGCCCTCCTGGAGCACGGCCGCTTTCTCACCCGTCACCTGCTCCGGCGCTGGGAACAGGAACCGGACACCCCGGCGGTGGACGAGAATACCACCGGGCATGTGTTGCTGTGCGGTTATGGCCGCGTCGGTCAGAACCTGATGCGCTATCTCAACCGCTTTCATCATCAGGCGGTGGCCATCGATACCGACCTGGTGCGGATTCAGGAGGCCAGCCAGGCCGGCGAGCGTATTATCTTTGGCGACGCCACGCGCAAGGAGATCCTGGAACGGGCGGGCATTCATCGCGCCAGCCTGCTGGTGGTGACCTTCGACGACGCACGCCAGGCCGAGCGTATCCTGCATACCGCCCATCAGCTGTGTCCGGACTTGCGAATTCTGGTGCGCACCCGCGACGACACCCATCTGGATGAATTGCTGCAGGCCGGTGCCGCCGAAGTGGTGCCGGAAGTGCTGGAAGCCTCGCTGATGCTGGTGGCCCATGCCCTGATGATGCTGGATACGCCGTTCGGAAAAGTGCTGGCCATGCTGCGCCAGAGCCGCCGCGAACGCTACAAGCTGCTGCGCGGTTACTACCACGGCGAATCGCTGCCCACCAGCGACAGCGCCGGCAATCCCTATCGGCTTCTGCACGCGGTCACCCTCGACGAGCAGGCCGCGTGCATCGGCAAAACCCTGGGTGATCTGGATCTGCCTGCCCGTAAGGTGGAAGTGCAGACCCTGCGCCGGCGGGAACAGACCATCAATCACCCCGGCGAGGATCAGACACTGATGGCCGGTGACATTCTCATCCTCTACGGGCCTCTGGAGGCAGTGGAAGCCACCGAGGAAAAATTGCTCGGCGGTTAGCCCGGGTATCTCACCCGCCCGCACTTAACACCGGGCCAATGGGAAATATCCAGGCTAACGCTCGCGGCGCCAGCGCTTGGGGCCGACCCCGGCCCATTGACGAAACGCCCGGGTAAAGGCGCTGTGCTCGGAGTAACCGAGCAGTGCCGCCACTTCCGTCAATTCCAGGCGGCCATCCGCCAGGTATTCCCGGGCCAGTTGGTAGCGGACTCGCTGTAACACCGCCTGGAACGTCTCCCCCTGTTCCGCCAAACGGCGTTGCATGGTACGCGCACTGACATGATAGCGCTCCGCCAGTGCTTCCAGCGTCGGCCGCCCTTCGCGCATCAAACGCACCAGATCGGCGTCGTAGGGCGACCCCGCGCGCGGCTGACGTTCCAGTAACGACTGCGCCTGCCGGTCGAGGATATCCACCAGGCCCGGGTCCGGCGCGCCCAGCGGCAGCGCCAGATAGGTCAGCGGTATCCGCAATACCGTCCGCGCGCAATCGAAACGCACCTCGGCACCGAAAAACGCCCGATAAGGCGCCAGATCCGCTGGTTCTGGATTGACGAAATGCACCGCTTCCACCGGCAAATCCCGGCCCACCAGGTTGCGAATGAACTGCACCACCGCCGCCACGCCGGTTTCATCCACCAGCGCGCCCGGGCGGCCGCGTTCCACTCCCCAACGCACTTCCAGACTGTCGCCCACGGTGGCCACCCGGGCCGGATTCACGTCATAAACCAGCCGGTGATATCGCTCCAGCCGTGCCAGCGCTTCGCCCAGTGTGCCGCAGTGGGACACCACATAGCCAAGCACATCGAAATGCCGGGCGGTGATGGTACGCGCCACCGCCAACCCCAGGGCCGGCTCATCCAGGTGCTGGCTGGCAATCTCAAGACTGTGCCGCCAGAACGCCAGCGGCACTTTCTCCAACCCATCCTCGGCCAGCACCGTCGGCGCGCCCAGCAGGGTCTCGGCCTCCACCCCCTGGCTTTCCAGGTAATCGTAAAGCAACCGCACATAGGCGGCGGCCACATAATTATCGGCGGAAGTCGTCATTGTCGTATCGTTGATCATGGTATCGGTGCCTGTTGCTCGGGATCATCGAGCAGAGCACGGAGATGTACCGTGGCCCGCCACCATTGTTCCAGAAAGCGGCGGGACAAACTCAAGTCCTGCAAGGCCAGATCCAACGTATAGCGTGTCAGCGCGCCGTCCATGGCGCGTTGCATCAAAGCGTCCTTGACCTGCTCGTAGGCGAAACGCAACGGCTCCGTGGGATCACCTCCGCGCCGCAGTTGCTGGTGCATTTGCTCGAACCAGGCCGCCAGTACCGCCATGGCGACCTCATGATCCGGCTGCCGGATCATCTGGCGGCCATGCTCGTTCATCCCGGCCAGGGCATCTTCCATGTTGGAAAGGTTCAACTGGATCCGCCAGCCGATACGAAAGCCGTTCACCTGTTCCTCGGTGAGCTGTTGCCGACCGGCCATGGCCAGAAAATCACCCAATCCCGCCAGCAGCTGGCGCCGCTCGGCGATGCCCTTGAGACGCTCGTCATGAGGCCGCGGCAAGCCACCGAGCGCATCCGGATAGCGCGCAAGGATCCGTTCGATCTCCCTGGCCAGCGCCGTCCTTGCCGCGTCCGGCAAATCCGCCACGTTACGATCCAGGAACTGCAACTGCGCCGTGGCCCGTTGACGTTCCTTGAAGCGCGTCAGCAAAAAACGCGTCAGCACCGGCTCCAATGGCCACATCAGCACTATGCCCAAGGCATTGAACGCGGTATGAAACAGAGCCAGCTGCCCCGGCGGCGACAGCCCCCAACCACTGGCGACAGCCACGACCAGATCGACGCCGGGCCCCAGTAACGCCAACGCGACCAGCGCGGTCAGCAGATTGAACAACACATGGGCCACCGCCAAACGCCGGGCCTGAACGGTGGCACCGAGGGTGGACAGCAGCGCCGTGGACGTGGTGCCCACGTTGGCGCCGATCACCAGCGCCGCGGCGCCGCCGAAATCGATCACGCCACCGGCCAGGGCGGTGAGCACCACCGCCAGGGCGGCACTGGAAGACTGCATTAAGGTGGTCAGCAGCACGCCTATTCCCACCATCAGCACCAACGGCTGGCCCGCCATGCCCAGCGACAACCGCTCTCCCATCTGGCCAAAGCCGGAGGACAGCACCTGGATACCCATGAACAGCAAGCCGAATCCCGCCAAGGCCATGCCAAGGCTGCGGTAACGGTCAAAAGGGGCGAACACGCGCAGCAGCGCACCCACCCCGATGATGGGCAAGGCGAACAGGTCGATCTTGAAGCTGAAGCCGATCATCGCCACCAGCCACGCCGTCAGAGTGGTTCCCAGATTACTGCCGAAAATCACCCAAACCGCCCGCTCGAAGCGCAACAATCCGGTATTGACGAACCCCAGGGCCGCCACGGTGACAGCGCTTGAGGATTGCACCATGACGGTCAACAAAGTGCCCGACACCAGGCCGCGCCACCGGCTCGAGGTCCAGGAGGACAGCAGCCGCTCCAGGGAGGGTCCGGCGGCGACCCGCAAGCCTTCGGTGATCAACCACATGCCCAGCAAGAACAGTCCCAGACCGCCCAGGCTGGCGCTTATGTACCCCATGTGCCTTCTCTCTGACCGTGTTTCGCGCCCTTGTCGTCATTTGTCAAAAAAGAGTCCGGCTGCGTCAAGCGTTTTCTGCGCCATCGGGGAACAATCTTGAGGTCCGTCAATCTTCCCGGACCGTCCCGCCGCCCACCATGGCGGTGGTGACGACCGTTTTTTCGCGAGGTCCCCATGCTCGAGGCTTTACAACATCTGGACTGGCGCACCCTGGTACTACCCGCCATGGTGCCGATCTTCATCGCTGTGTTATTGGCGGAGTGGATCCGCTTTCGCGGTCGCGGCCGCTTCCTGCTGCGCGACACCGCTGCCAGTATGGGGTTGGGGGCCCTGTATATGGTGTTCGATACGCTGGTCACCGTGACCCTGGTGGCGCTGCTGTTCAACTGGGCCTACCAGCACCGGCTGTTCACCGTCACCATGACCCCGCTCACCGGAGCGCTGCTGTTCGTGCTTCTGGAATTCTTTTATTACTGGTTTCACCGTGCCAGCCACCGCATCCGCTGGTTCTGGTCGGCCCATGTGGCGCACCATTCCAGCCGCTACATGAATTTCTCCACCGCCATGCGGCAAAGCGCCCTGTACAGCCTGGCCGGCAACTGGATTTTTTATATTCCGCTGGCGTTCCTCGGCTTCGAACCGGTGTGGGTGTTCTTCATGCTCACGGTGAATCTGGCCTATCAGTATTTCATCCACACCCAATGGGTTGGCAAGCTGCCACGTCCGATCGAGTTCGTGTTCAACACGCCCAGCCACCACCGCGCGCACCATGGCCGCAATCCCGAATACATCGACCGCAACTACGGCGGCATCCTGATCCTATATGACCGGTTGTTCGGCACTTTCGTGGAAGAGCAGGAAACCGTGCCGGTGGAGTATGGCATCACCCGCCCGGTGGACAGCTTCAATCCGATCACATTGACGGTGCACGAGGCCCGCGACATGTTCCGTGACGCTCTGCGGCCCGGTCCACTAAGGCATCGCCTGAAGCACTTCTGGGCGCCGCCGGAATGGCAGCGCCCGGAGCAGGAAACGGAGGACGGGTTCAGCCGCTCCCCGGCAGATTAAGCAAAAGCAGCGACAAGGCAGGGATCATCACCAGGATGCCGATACGAATCACATCCGCGTACAGGAACGGGACAATACCCCGGCTCACCGTGCCCAAAGACGTATTGGCACTGTACTTCTGCACGATAAACAGGTTCATTCCCATGGGTGGCGTGATCAGACCGATCTCCACCACCATCAGAGCGAGGATACCGAACCAGATCGACTTTTCGGTATAGGTGAGATCGAAGAATTCCAGGTTGACCACGATCGGATAAAAGATCGGCACGGTGAGCAGAATCATGGACAGGGAGTCCATCACGCAACCCAACAGCAGGTAGATGGCCAGAATCGAGAGCAGCACCACGAAAGGCGCCAACCCACTGTCGGCAACCCAGGACGCCAGTTCCGCCGGCATCTGACTGAGCGCCAGGCCGCTGTTGAGCAGATCGGCGCCGACCACCACCAGGTAGATCATGGCGGTGGCCTCGGCGGTGCCGATCAGGCTTTGGTACAACCCTTTCCAGCGCAAACCACCGCGTACTACCGCGAACACGCCACAGGCGGCGGCGCCAATGGACGCCGCTTCGGTGAGATTGGCCCAGCCTCCATAGATACCGAAGATCACCACGATGAAGATCAACAGCACCGGAGACACCTCCAGCAACGCCCGCCACCGTTGAGGCCAGCCGGCCTTGTCCACCCTCGGCACCGACGCCATGGTACGTACCGCCACCAGGCGGATCACCACCAGATAACCGAACATCGCCACCAGACCAGGAATCACCGCCGCCATGAACAGCTTGGCGATGGACTCCTCGGTGAGCACGGCATAGATGATCAACGGCACCGACGGCGGAATCAGAATGCCCAGAGTACCAGCGGCCGCCACCGTCCCGGCGGCCAGTTTGGGCGGGTACTGATGTTTCTCCAGCTCCGGTAACGCCACCTGGCTCATGGTGGCGGCGGTGGCCAGGGACGAGCCGCAAATAGCACCGAAACCGGCACAGGCACCGGCGGCGGACATCGCCAGACCACCGCGCCAATGACCAATGAAAGCCGCCGCCGCTTTGAACAGGGCGCGCGACAGACCGCCGTGAATGGCGAACTGCCCCATCAACACGAACAGTGGAATCACCGCCAGGTCGTAATTGGAAAAGCGGGCGTAAACCAGATTATTGATGGTGAACAGCAGCGCCGTGGTGTCACCGTGATTGACGATCAGATAGCACGCCACACCACCCAGCAACATGCCCACGCCCACGTGCACGCGCAGCGCCAGAATCAGCAGAACGCCGCCGAGTACCCAGAGTCCGATTTCCATACCACTCATGACGGCACCTGCAGCGGCTTGCTGGTCAGCGATCGTGCCGCCTGATACAGAGCGCAGGCGCACAACAGCGCCAGACCGGGCAGCATCAGCATCTGCGGAATCCACAGCGGCACCGCCAGCATGGTGGATGTGGACCCGTATTCATGACTGTCCAGGGTGAGCAGGCCGGTGCGCCAGATCAGCAACGCCGCCACCAGCGCCAGCAGCAGATGACTGAGTGACAGCAGCACCCGGTTCACTCCCGCCGGTAGCAGCCCGGCGATCAGATCCACGCGGATGTGGTTATCGCGCAGCTCGCACAACGGCATGAACGAGGCCACCGCCACGGCGATCGCCATTTCCAGAATTTCTATGTCACCGGGAATCGGCGCGGACCACAACTTGCGCCCCAGCAGAGAAACCAGCGACATGGCGATCACCGACAACACCACGGCACCGCCAAGCACGGCGACCACGATGCTGAGACGGCGCAATACCGTTTCAACCATGGGAAACCTCGGCCTTTATCAGAGTTGAAGGGCGGAGTTGAAAGGCGGCATTAATGAGCGGCGTTAGCGGGCGGCGTGTTCACGCACGATATCCCGCAGCCCCTGATACAGCGCCTGGCGGTCGATACCGCCCTTATCGGAGGCCACCCACTCATCGGTGACTCTTTGCGAGGCCTCACGCATGGACTGATAGGTGGCATCGTCCAGCGTCACGATCTCGTGGTCCGGGTCGGCGGACAGTTTCTCCACCACCTGATCGATGGTCACATCCCAGGCTTCCCCGAAACGGCGGGACAGGGCCTCTCCGCTAAACCGGTCAATAATCGCTCGCAGATCGTCGGGCAGATTCTGATAACGCTTTTTGTTCATCAATACCGCCAGCGTGGTCACCGTGGGCGTGGCCTGATCCGGCGCGGTCCGCATATGGTAATGAGTGGTCTCATCCAGTTTGGTCGGCGGCACCACTTCCCACACCGCCAGGGCCCCGTCGATGACGCCCTTGGCCAGCGTGTCGGCGATTTGCGCCGGCGGCATGCTCACCGGCGTGGCGCCCAGGGAGGTGAGCAACTCGGAAGCCAGCCGGGTGGACGCCCGTACTCGCAGCCCTTTCATGTCGTCCAGGGAGGCCACTTTGCGGCGCGCGGTGTGCAAAGTACCACCACCGTCGCTCTGAATGGCCAGCACGTGGTAATCACGGAAATCATCCTTGGCGTAGCGTTGATAAAATTCCCACGCCACTTCACTGCCATCAACCCCACCGGAGGGCATCACGAACGGCAACTCCAGCGCCTCGCTACGCGGGAAACGGCCGGCGGCGTAACCGAGACCGGTCCAGACAATATCCACCACGCCATTACGAGCCATGTCGGCCAGCTGAGCGGGCGTACCGCCCAATTGCATGGACGGATAGATCTGACATTCGATGCGATCACCGGATTGTTCCGCCAGATCGGCGCACCAGGGCTCCAGCACGTTTTTCTGTGCATTCGCCACCGCCGGCAGGAAATGCATGATACGTAAAGTGACTTTTTCTTTTTGTTCCGCCGCCTGGGTCTGGGCGCTCAAGGACAGCCATACGATCGCCAGAAGGGCCATGATTTTTTTGCAATGCATACACACCTCTCGGGTTGATACCCTGATTGTTATTCATCGGAATCCATCCTCGCCATCGATTCCTTTCACTGGCCCGCCCGGATTCCATTAATGTATTAATGAATTTCTAACACCTCGCCCTGGTCAGGTCAACGAAGGATTGGGAAAAACCGTTCCCGCCTTTGTTTTGGCTCATCACGGTTTAGAGGGAACCGGGGTTGCCCTCCATCAGGGAGAGCGGAGCCGCTGTGGCTTCGTAGCCCCTTCCGTGCCAACGATCAATGTTGTTGGAGCCCACAAAGCCTCCATGCAGCCCCGTACCCTTGATGGAGAAACTCATTCCCGCTATTCCGCGATAACCCTTTCTTCTGGTCACTCTCCGTCCCACGCCCCACCCCATGAAAAGTGCAATTTTTCCTGCGGAAATCACCTGGGCTCGCTTTCATGGCTCGGCCAAGATGCGGAACGTCATACGCCGATAACAACAATCGCGGCGGGCCGGTTTGATGTTCACAGACCTCCGGCCGGCCCGGAAAACAGGAGAAGTAACAGTGCAGTTCCACCATCACGGCTATGTATCCGAAGACCCGAGAATCGAAGAAGCGTCCGGCACCGGGGTCAACCGCCCCGACACTTTGCCGGACCAGGTCGACGTGCTGATTGTCGGCAGCGGACCGGCGGGAATGATCGCCGCCGCCCAGCTGGCGAAGTTTCCGAATATCACCACCCGTATCGTCGAACGCCGCCCCGGGCGCCTGCGGCTGGGCCAGGCCGATGGTATCCAGGCGCGCAGTGTGGAAACCTTCCAGGCGTTCGGCTTCGCCGAACGGATCACCGCCGAGGCCTACCGGATCACCGAGATGGCGTTCTGGACACCGGACCCGGACAACCCCTCCCACATTGTCCGCTCCTCGGTGGCTCCCGATGACGCCAGCGGCGAAATCAGCGAGTTCCCTCATCTCATCGTCAACCAGGCTCGGGTGCTGGATTATTTCGCCGAGTTCGCCCGTAACGCCCCCGCCCGCCTGACTCCGGACTATGGGCTGGAATTCCAGGATTTACGCATCGATCATGGCGAGGACTATCCGGTGACGGTGACGTTGCGCCATGTCTGCGGCGATCAGGAAGGTCTGGAACGTACCGTGAAAGCCAGGTACGTGATCGGTTGCGATGGGGCTCATAGCCGCGTGCGCGAAGCGATCGGCCGCAAGCACATCGGCAAGGTCGCGAATCACGCCTGGGGCGTCATGGATGTTCTCGCCACCACCGATTTTCCAGACATCCGCACCAAGTGCGCGATCCAGTCCGCCTCCGGTGGCAGTATTCTGCACATTCCCCGCGAGGGCGGTCACCTGTTTCGCATGTACGTCGATCTTGGCGAAGTGGCCGGGGATGACAACCGCCGCATACGCCAAACCACGCTGGAAACCACCATCGCCAAGGCCAACCAAATCCTCCACCCCTACACCCTGGAAGTTAAGGATTGCGCCTGGTACACCGTCTACGAAGTGGGCCACCGGGTAACCGACAAGTTCGATGACGTGCCCCCCGAGGCTACCGGCACCCGCGCGCCACGCGTTTTCATCACCGGCGATGCCTGCCATACCCACAGCGCCAAGGCCGGCCAGGGTATGAATGTGTCCATGCAGGATGGTTGGAACATCGCCTGGAAACTGGGCCACGTGCTCTCCGGCATCGCTCCGGAATCGCTGCTGGAAACCTATTCCAGTGAGCGTCAGGTGGTGGCTCAGAACCTGATTGATTTTGATCGCGAATGGTCGAGCCTGATGGCCAAACCGGCCGAGGAATTCAGCAATCCGCAAGAGCTGAAGGAGTTCTATGTCAAAACCGCCGAATTCCCGGCGGGCTTCATGACCGAATATCAACCGTCGATGATCACCGGCGGCAAGGCACACCAACATCTGGCCACCGGCTTCCCGGTCGGCAAGCGGTTCAAATCCGCCCCCGCCATGCGGGTGTGTGATGGCAATGACGTTCACCTGGGGCACCATGCCACCGCCGATGGCCGCTGGCGGATCTATGTCTTCGCCGATCAATCGGCTCCCACCGGGCACTCCCCGTTGGCCAACTGGGCCGACTGGATGCTCAACAGCCCCCGTTCTCCGGTGGTGAAATACACTCCGGAAAAAACCGATCTCGACAGTCTCTTCGATATAAAGGTGATCTATCGACGGCCCCATGGCGAGGTGGAGTTCGGCCCAATGATTCCGGCGTTGTTCATGCCAAAGGTCGGCCCGTTCCAATTGACGGACTACGAAAAGGTTTACGCCGTCGACCCGGAGCACGACATCTTCGAGGCCCGGGGTATCGATCCAAAAGGCGCGGTGGTGGTGGTGCGGCCGGATCAGTACGTTTCACTGGTGACCGCTCTGGACGCCACCGATGAACTGGCCGCCTTCTTCGATGGAGCCATGCTGGGGCAGCGCCGATGACACCCCGGACTCAGGGCGCCCGCTTGTCGGCGCGGTAGCGCCCCGGTGTCATGCCCGCTTCGCGGGTGAAAAAGCGTGAGAAATAAGCGGGGTCATTAAAGCCCAGCTGGTAGCCGATCTCGTTGATCGACGCGGTGGTGAAGATCAGCAACCGGCGGGCCTCCTGCATCAGTCGGTCGAACACCAACCGCTTGCTGGATTTGCCGGCGGTGCGCCGGCAAATCTCGTTGAGCCGGTTCTCGGTAACACCCAGTTCGTCGGCATAGCGGGTCAGGGTCCAGTGATGCGGGTAATGATCCTCGATCAGCATCTGAAAACGCTGAAACAGGGAGAGGTCCTCATGACGTACCGGCTGCGGCGTCACGCGGTTGCGTGCCAGCCGGAACAGATCGATGAAGATCAACTGCGCCAGGGCCCGCACCGCCTGAGACTGCCCTGGCCGCGGCCGTTGAATTTCCGCGCGCAGCTGATCAAACAGACGGTCGAGTCCCGCCATCGCCGGTGCCTGTGCCGCCGGCAGTTGGGAACCCGCCACACACAGCGCGGCGATATCACTGACGTCGCCCAGATCACCGCTTTCCTCCAGCAGCGACCACACCAATTGCTGCTGCACCGTGAGCACATGGCCATCAGCGTGCGCATCGGTGACGAAGGCGTGGGTCACCGTGGGTGGCGTGAGGAAGAACAGGGGAGCCCGCTGATGGTACTGATGCTCATCCAGGTACACCCGCACCATGCCGGACTTGACGTAATGTACCTGGAAGAAGCGCACATGGCGGTGCGCCGGCATGTTGCGTCCGAAGAAGTCCGCCATGCGGCCGAGCGCGTCGTAGTGCACTTCAGCGTCGGCGTAGCGCTTGTCGTACACCTGACCGATGTTGATGTTGGGTATGGGGTCGGTTGTTGTCATGGTCCTGCCCGCCGCCTGATACCGGCATCATTCACCGCTTTAGCGGATCAGGCAACGTCTTCTTGATTTCATTAATATATTAATGTAAACATTAACCTATTAACAAAACAAGGAGCCTTCATGCGGCACGCTAAAGTGGAATATCAAGGGCGCGTCCGGACGGTCACGATCGGTCCGGACGACCTCCCCATAAGCGACGACGGCGCGGTTCTTGACGTCACCGCGCTGCGCTGGCTCCCGGCCAGTGGTGGCACTCTGTTCGGTGTGGCCTTGAACTATCGGAGTCTGCTGGAGGCCCGGCTACCGGAGTTTCACCAGCCGCCCTACCAGAAGCCACCGGAGAAGCCGGTGTTGTTCATCAAGACCCCGAACACGCGCAATGCGCACCAGGGCACCGTGGCACGGCCTCAGGGGGAGCGATTGCAACCGGGTCCCGCCCTGGGCGTGGTGATCGGTCGCCGCGCCAGTCGTGTCAGTGAGCAGGACGCCCTCGATTATGTTCGCGGCTACACCGTGGTCAACGAGTTCAGCCTGCCGGAAGACAGCTACTACCGGCCGGCGATCAAAGCCAAGTGCCGGGACGGTTTCTGCGCATTGGGCCCCTGGTGGGTAGACCGCGACGATATCGCCAACCCCCATGACCTCACGCTGACCCTGACGGTTAACGGGGTCGAAAAGCAGCGCGGCAGTACCGCCGATCTGATTCGGCCCATTCCCCGCCTGATCGCCGAGTTGAGCGAATTCATGACCTTGAACGAAGGCGACGTGCTGATCACTGGAACACCGCCAGGCCGGGTGGATGTCAGCGAAGGGGATCAGGTGGACACCACCATCGAGAGCATCGGCACCCTCCGCAACCTTATCGTCACCGACCACGGCGGGGAGGCGAAACAATGAAAAGTGCACGCATTCAATACCACGGCGACACGCTGGCGGTGGCCGTGAATGACGACGGCCATCCGCTGCTCGCGGACGGTACGATACTGGACCCGGAACAGGTCACCTGGCTGCCGCCCGCCACCGGCACCATGTTCGCCCTGGGACTCAACTACGCCGACCACGCCGCTGAACTGTCCTTCAAGGCAGCACCCAAGGAACCGCTGGTGTTCGTCAAGGCCGCCAATGCCTACACCGGTCACAACGGCCGCAGCTGGCGCCCGGACAACGTCGAGTACATGCATTACGAGTGCGAGCTGGTGGCGGTCATCGGCAAGACCGCGCGTAATGTGCCGCGCGCCGACGCCCTCGACTTTGTGGCCGGCTACACCCTGTGTAACGACTACGCCATTCGCGATTACCTGGAAAACTACTACCGCCCCAATTTGCGGGTGAAAAATCGCGACAGCACCACCCCGGTGGGCCCGTGGATCGTCGACCGTGACGATGTGCCCGACCCCAATGACCTGCGCCTGCGCACCTACATCAATGGTGAGCTGCGCCAGGAAGGTACCACCGCCGACATGATTTTCGATGTCGCTTTCCTGATCGAGTATCTGTCCGGCTTCATGACCCTGTCTCCCGGCGACATGATCGCCACCGGCACCCCCAAGGGCATGGCCGACGTCCAGCCCGGTGATGTGGTGGACGTGGAGATAGAAGGGATCGGCAGGCTGCGCAACCACATGGTCAGCGAGAGCGACTTTTTCAGGAATACCGAGGAGTAACCCGTGATCAAGCATTGGATTAACGGCCAGCAGGTGGCCAGCGACGAGACCTTCGACAACATCAACCCCGCCACCGGCGAAGTGATCGGCCAGGTGGCCAGCGGTACCGAAAAGGAAGTCCATCAGGCGGTGGCCGCCGCCAAGGCCGCTTTTCCAGGCTGGGCCGCCACACCCGCGAAGGAACGGGCGCGGTTGATGCGCCGGCTCGGGGAGCTGATCGATGAGAACGTACCGAAACTGGCGGAGCTGGAAACGCTGGATACCGGTCTGCCGATCCATCAGACCAAAAACGTGCTGATTCCACGCGCGTCGCATAACTTCAACTTTTTCGCCGAGGTGTGCACCCGCATGAACGGGCACAGTTATCCGGTGGACGACCAGATGCTCAATTACACCCTGTACCAGCCGGTCGGGGTCTGCGCACTGGTATCGCCCTGGAATGTGCCGTTCATGACCGCCACCTGGAAGACCGCTCCCTGCCTGGCACTGGGCAACACCGCCGTGCTCAAGATGTCGGAACTCTCGCCGCTCACCGCCAACGAACTGGGCCGGCTGGCCAAGGAAGCGGGCCTGCCCGACGGCGTGTTCAACGTGATCCAGGGTTACGGCGCCACCGCCGGTGACGCCCTGGTACGCCACCCGGACGTCCGCGCGGTGTCGTTCACCGGCGGCACCACCACCGGCCGCAAGATCATGCAGAACGGCGGCATGAAGAAATACTCCATGGAGCTGGGCGGCAAGTCGCCAGTGCTGGTATTCGAGGACGCGGACCTGGATCGGGCCCTGGACGCGGCGTTGTTCACCATTTTCTCCTTGAACGGCGAGCGCTGCACCGCCGGCAGCCGTATTTTCATTCAGGAAAGTGTTTACGACGAGTTCGTGAAGACCTTCGCCGAGCGCGCCAAACGCCTGAAAGTGGGCGACCCCACCGATCCGGAAACCCAGGTGGGCTCGATGATCACTCGTCAGCATTACGAGAAGGTCACCGGCTATATTCGTCTGGGTATCGAGGAAGGCGCCAAATTAGTGGCCGGCGGCCTGGAGCGTCCGACCGGGCTGCCGGAGCGGGTCGCCAACGGTCAGTTCATTCAACCCACCGTGTTCGCCGACGTGGACAATCGCATGCGCATTTGCCAGGAAGAGATCTTTGGCCCGGTGGTGTGTCTGGGTAAATTCAAGGACGAACGCGAAGCGCTGGAACTGGCCAACGACGTGGAATACGGCCTGGCCTCCTATGTCTGGACCCGGGACGTCGGCAAGGCTCACCGGGTGGCCCGTGGCATCGAGGCCGGCATGGTGTTCATCAACAGCCAGAACGTGCGCGATCTGCGTCAGCCGTTTGGCGGCATCAAACAGTCCGGTACCGGCCGCGAAGGTGGTGAATACAGTTTCGAGGCCTTCACCGAAGTCAAAAACGTCTGCCTTTCCATGGGCAGTCACCACATTCCCCGCTGGGGCGTGTGAACGCCAGCTTAAGATTCAAGGGCGGAGCGCCAATCTCGGATAAGGAGAAAAATCATGGGCGAAGTCGTTCTCGCCGCTAAAATCACCCACGTGCCCTCCATGTACCTGTCGGAGTTGCCGGGCAAACATCAAGGCTGCCGGCAGGCGGCCATCGACGGCCACAAGGAAATCGGCCGCCGTGCCCGTGAGCTCGGCGCCGATACCGCCGTGGTGTTCGACGTGCACTGGCTGGTCAACAGCGGCTTTCACATCAACTGCGGTGAACGGTTTGAAGGCATCTACACCAGCAACGAGCTGCCGCACTTCATCAAGGACATGCGCTACCGTTATGGCGGTAACCCCGCGCTGGGAGAAAACATAGCCGCCGAGGCCAACGCCGCCGGCGTGCGCACCCTGGCTCACAACATCCCCAGTCTGGAACTGGAGTACGGCACCCTGGTGCCCATGCGCTACATGCACATGGACGTGCCCGAGGAACAGCATCTGAGTGTCATTTCCATAGCCGCCTGGAACGCCTGGCACCGGCTGGAGGACAGTTTCACCTTCGGCGCCGCCGTACGCCGCGCCATCGAGGCCAGCGATCACAAAGTTCTGGTACTGGCTTCGGGATCGCTTTCCCACCGTTTTTCCGACGATCGTGAAGCGGAGAACAACCTGCACAAATGGACCCGCGAGTTCGATCGCCAGGTGGACATGAGGGTGGTGGACCTGTGGCGCCAGGGCCGCTTCGGGGAGTTCTGCGCCATGCTGCCGGACTATGCCGAGCACTGCTATGGCGAAGGCGGCATGCATGACACCGCCATGTTGCTGGGCCTGCTCGGCGGCGCCGAATACGACAAGCCGGTGGAGATTCTTACCGAACCGTTCGGCAGTTCCGGCACCGGCCAGATCAACGCGGTGTTCCCCCTGCCCTGGTAACCGCGCGCACTGACACGGACGTACTCAAACGGAGTAAGAGCCATGCCCCATTTCATTGCTGAATACAGCGGCAACCTCGAACCCGAAGTGGATTTCGACGGTCTGTTCGCCAACGTCCACGAGGCTCTCGGTAACAGTGGCGTGTTTCCACTCGGCGGCATCCGCAGCCGCGCCATTCGTCACGACACCTGGCGCATCGCCGACGGCCAACACGATTATGCTTTCGTACACATGACGCTCAAGGTCGGCAGCGGCCGCGATCTGGCGACACGTCGGCGGGTGGCGGAAACACTGTTCGAGGTCATCAAGGCCCACTTCGCCCCGTTACAGGAAAAGCGACTGCTGGCGGTGTCCTTCGAGATGACCGAGTTGAACCCGGATCTGAACTTCAAACACAACAACATCCACGCCTTTCTCAAAGGGGAGAGTTGATGCTCGACGAGGCTTTCATTCGCCAGGCCGCGCGGCGGCTCGACGACGCCGAACAGCGGCGTACCCAGATCCGGCAGCTGTCACTGGAACAACCGGACATCACCATCGAGGACGCTTATGCCATCCAACGCGCCTGGGTGGAAAAAAAAATCGCCGACGGCCGCAAGCTGATCGGTCATAAAATCGGCCTCACCTCCCGCGCCATGCAGGTTTCATCCAACATTGACGAACCGGACTACGGCGCCTTGCTGGATGACATGCTGTTCAATGAGGGCAGTGACATTCCCTGCGACCGTTTCATCGTGCCGCGCCTGGAAGTGGAACTGGCCTTCATGCTCGGCAAGCCGCTGCAAGGACCGGATTGCACCCTCTTCGATGTCTACGATGCCACCGAGTATGTAATTCCGGCGTTGGAAATCATCGACGCCCGCATTCAGCAGGTGGATGCGGAAAGCGGCGTGACCCGCAAGGTTTTCGACACTATTTCCGACAATGCCGCCAACGCCGGCGTGGTCATGGGCGGCCGCGCCATCCGGCCCATGGACGTGGATCTCAGACGTGTCTCGGCGGTGCTTTACCGCAACGGCGTGATCGAGGAGTCCGGCGTCGCGGCGGCGGTGCTCAATCATCCGGCCAAGGGCGTGGCCTGGCTCGCCAACCGGCTGGCCCCCTACGGTATCGGTCTGGAACCCGGCCAGTTGATCCTCGGTGGCTCCTTCACTCGCCCGGTGGCGGTGCGCCCCGGCGACACCTTTCATGTGGACTACGGTGATCTCGGCGCCATCGCCTGCCGTTTTGTTTAACGGAGAAATCTCATGGACATGCCGGTGAACACATTCAAACGGGCCCTGCTGCAAGGCGTACCGCAAATCGGGCTGTGGTTGGGGCTGGCCCATCCCTATAGCGCCGAGCTGGCGGCCAACGCCGGTTTTGACTGGCTGTTACTTGACGGTGAGCACGCGCCCAATGATCTGCGCAGCCTGCTGTCCCAATTGCAGGCTATTGCCCCGTACCGCTCGCAACCGGTGGTGCGCCCCCCCGTGGGCGACACTGCTCTGATCAAGCAGTATCTGGATCTGGGCGCACAGACGCTGCTGGTGCCAATGGTGGAGACGGCGGACCAGGCGCGTCAGTTGGTTCGCGACATGCGCTATCCCCCTGAGGGCATACGCGGTGTCGGCAGCGCTCTGGCCCGGGCATCACGCTGGAACAGCGTGCCCGGCTACCTGGACAAGGCCAATGACGAAATGTGTCTGCTGGTGCAGATAGAGTCCCAGGCCGGCCTGGATAATCTGGACGCCATCGCCGCGGTGGATGGCGTCGATGGTGTCTTCATTGGCCCGGCGGACCTGAGTGCGGCTCTGGGCCATCGCGGCAACCCTGGCCACCCGCAAGTGCAAAACGCCATCGAGGATGCCATTCGCCGCATCCTGGCCGCGGGCAAGGCCCCCGGCATACTTTATGCCGATATCGATAAAGCCCGCCATTTTCTTGACCTGGGTTGTCTGTTCGTGGCCGTCGGCGTGGACACCAGCCTGTTGATGGGGGCTCTGAAAAACCTGGCCGGTCAGTTTAAACCGGATGACGACAACCCTACCCCATCTTCAGTGTATTGACGCTCTCCCCATCATCATTAAAACAAGAGGAAAAATCATGTTTCGTTTGCGCTCAACGCTGATCGCGACGCTGCTACTCACAGCCGCTCTGCTTCCGTTCACCGCCGCCGCCGCACCGGCGGAGCAGCAGCAGGTTCGTTTGATACTGCTGGGAACCAAGGGCGGCCCCTCCCTGCTTTCCGATCAACGACTGCCTCAGTCCACCGCGCTGATGGTCGGAGATGATCTGTACTTACTCGATGCAGGTTACGGCGCCAGCCTGCGTCTGGTTCAGGCCGGCATTCCTCTGGCCCGCCTCAAAGGTGTGTTCATCACTCATCTGCACAGCGATCACGTACTGGATTATCCATCGGTATTGATGAACGGCTGGGCCAGCGGTCTGAAGCAGCCGGTGCGGGTGTTCGGCCCTCCAGGCACCCAATCGATGACCGATAACACCTGGAAGACTTTCCAGGTGGATATCGGCCTTCGCATTGACGACGAAGGGAAGCCCGATCCACGCGAACTGGTCACCGTGAAGGAAATCGATGAGGGCATGGTTTATCGGGATGAACACCTCAAGGTTTCTGCCTTGCGCGTGCCGCACCCGCCGTTCAAGGACGGTCAGGCCTTCGCCTACAAGTTCGAGACTGGCGGCAAGACCATCGTTCTCTCCGGAGACCTGAACTACTTTCCGCCGTTGGCGCGGTTCGCCAAAGACGCCGACGTGCTGATCAACGAGGTGGTCCACGTGGAAGCAGTGGAGCGCCTGGCTAAACGTATCGGCAACGGCTCCACCTTGGCCAAGGCCATCATCTCCCACCATGTTACCGCCGAAAACGTGGGCCGTATCGCCAACGAGGCTGGCGTAAAAAAACTGGTGCTGAGCCATTTCGTTCCCGCCGATGATCCTCTGGTCACCGACGACGTCTGGCGTAAGGCGGTGGGAGATCAATATAAAGGCCCCATCGTGGTGGGCCGAGATGGAATGGAAATCAACCTGAATGACTGACACCACTGCCTCCTCAATCGCTCTCGGAAATAGCGCGCTGTTACGGCAGGACGCCTATATCGACGGCAAATGGATCAGCGCCATGCAACGCTTTTCAGTCACCGACCCGGCCACTGGCGCCGAGGTGACACAAGTGGCGGATCTTGCCGCGGAGGCCACCAGCATGGCCGTGGACGCCGCCCATCGAGCATTGCCGGCCTGGCGTGATCTCAGCAGTGGCGAACGCGCCGAATTGCTGAAGGAATGGTTCCACCTTGTCATGGCGAACCGTCAGGATCTCGCCCGCCTGCTGAGTCTGGAGCAAGGCAAGCCACTGACGGAAAGCCTCGGCGAAATCGACTATGGTGCCCGCTTCCTCGAATGGTTCGCCGAGGAAGCCAAGCGGGTGTATGGCGACATCATTCCCCACGATCGCACCGGACGGCGCTTGGTGGTGCTTAAGCAACCCGTGGGCGTGGCGGCGGCGATCACCCCGTGGAATTTTCCCCACGCCATGGTCACTCGCAAGGCGGCGCCGGCGCTGGCCGCCGGTTGCACTCTGGTGCTCAAACCGGATCCGCAAACACCGCTGTCGGCGCTGGCGTTGGCGGCACTGGCGGAACAGGCCGGCATACCCGCCGGTGTATTCAATGTGGTGACCGGACGTGATGCCGCCGCCATAGGCACGGTGCTCACCGGTGATGCGCGGGTCCGCAAGTTGTCGTTCACAGGCTCCACTCCCGTGGGCAAGCTACTGATGGCGCAAAGCGCCCAGCACATGCAGAAAGTCAGCCTGGAACTGGGCGGCAACGCACCGTTCATCATTTTTGACGACGCCGATCTGGACGCCGCCGTGGAAGGCGCCCTGGCCTCCAAGTTTCGCAACAGTGGCCAGACTTGTGTATGCACCAACCGCTTTCTGGTCCACCATCGCATCCACGACGCGTTCTGCCAGCGCTTCAGCACATCGGTGGCGGCGCTGCGAGTCGGCCCGGCCTTCGAGGAAGGCGTGCAACAGGGCCCTCTCATCAATGAAGACGCCTTGCGTAAAGTAGAGACGCACCTGGCCGACGCCATTGGCAAAGGGGCCCGGGTCCTCAGCGGCGGACAACGCCATGCGCTGGGCGGCGCCTTTTTCCAGCCCACGGTGCTGGCCGACGCGACACCGGACATGTTGCTGTTTCAGGAAGAGACTTTCGGACCGCTGGCACCGGTGTTCCGGTTTCATGACGAAGACGAAGCGCTGGCCCTGGCCAATGATACGCCGTTTGGACTGGCCGCCTACGTCTACACCCGGGATCTGGGACGCGCCTGGCGTGTCGGTGAAGCGCTGGAATATGGCATGGTCGGCGTTAATGAAGGTATTATTTCCAACGAGCGGGCACCCTTTGGCGGCATCAAGGAATCAGGTCAGGGCCGCGAAGGCTCCCGTTACGGAATAGAGGATTATCTGGAAGTAAAATACATGTGTCTGGGCATCGGTTGATGCCCATTCCAACTGTAAGGACGCCGATCCCGCATGCCCAAAGCCGCACCCTCCCTCACCCTGGCCCTGTTGCAGGGTCGCGAAGCCGTGATGGCGTACTTCCGCCCTTTGCTCAACAAACACAACTTGACCGAGCAGCAATGGCGAGTCATTCGTATTCTTAAACAAGCTCCTGACTTTACCCTGGAAAGTCGTGATCTGGCCGCCCTGGCCTGTATTCTCCGGCCCAGCCTTACCGGCGTGCTGGTACGTCTGGAAAAAGCCGGCCACGTTCGCCGCTGGAAACCGGAAACGGATCAACGGCGCCTGTGCGTCACCCTCACCGATCAGGGACATGAGGTATTCGCGCAAATGAGCAAAGGCATGAACCGGCAATATCAGAAGATCCAGCAGCGGCTCGGCGAAGACGACTATCAGACGTTGATGGATCTGCTGAGCCGGCTGCGGGACCTGCAGCCCTGAGCCCGGGAGCAGTCCTGAACCCGTAAATAAGCTGGCGGCCACCAGGGGCCGCCAGGTCCGTTATTTAGGCCGGCGCATGCGGCAACCCGCGGCCGGCATGGTTACCGCCTCCGGTTCGATGCGATCCAGTTTGGCGAAATTGAAGTCCGTGCCTTCGGCGCCATAGGGCATGTCGTCCTTCAGCACAGAAACGAACAACGGCGTTTGCAGCTGATGGTCCTCGCCACGCATGGTGACGGTGCCGTAGGACGTCTCCAGTGACAGTCCTTCCAGCGCCCGGGCCACGTCCACCGGATCATTGCTGCCAGCCTTGTCCGCCGCTTTTTGCAGCATTTCCAGCATTACCGTGATACGCGGATAAAACAGGAAGTAATCCCATTTCTTGTCTTCATACATCTGCTTCTGACGCTCACCGATAGCGTCATCGTCGGTATCACCGTAATAGCCATAAATCTCATAAATACGATCCACACCCTGCTCGCCCAACTGGCTGACCACCCCCGGGCTGCCGCCATAGTAAGTAAGGAACGGCACATTCAAACCAAACTCCGCCGCCGCCTTGACCAGCAAGGTGATGTCCTGCCCCCAGTTGCCGGTGATGATGGCGTCGGCCCCGGATGCCTTGATCTTGGAGACATAAGGCGTGAAATCCTTCACCTTGCTCAGCGGGTGGAAATCCGTACCGACAATTTCGATGTCCGGACGTTTCTCCTTGAGCATGGTGCGCGCCGCTTCCGCCAGCGCATGGCCAAAACTGTAGTCCTGGTTGATCAGGTAGATCTTCTTGATGTCATCCCGTTTGGCGATCCAGTCGGTAAGCGCCTTCATCTTCATGTCGGAATGGGCTTCGAAACGAAAGTGCCAGAACGAGCAGCGTTCATTGGTAAAACTTGGCTCCACCGCGCCATGGTTCAGATAAAGCACCTCTTTTCCGGGGTTACGCCGGTTATACTTATCCACCGCCGCGATCAGAGCCGACCCCACCGCTGAGCCGTTACCCTGAACAATGTATCGGGCTCCCTCATCGATGGCCTTCTGTAACTGCACCAGACTCTCCTGAGGGTTGATCTTGTTGTCCAGCCCGATGATTTCGATGGGATCACCATTGAATCCGCCATTGGCGTTAAGCCGTCGCGCGTCGAAGCGCAGATGCTCCAATACCGGCAGGCCGGTGCTGGCCATGGGGCCGGTCAGCGGATCAATCAGCGCGATTTTCACCGGCGCCGCCAGCAACGGCCCCGCCATCATCATCAATGCAGCGAATAGAATAGAAATAGCACTCCGCATAAAGCCTCCGTTGTTATTGTGATAAGCGTTATTCATGCCTCCCGAAGCAAGGCTTTGTAATATTTACTCTGTATATATACCAAAGAGTATGTGCACAACAACGAGGCCTTGTCTATTTTGCCTTGCGTCACCTAGTCTCCACTGCTCGCCCTGCGACGGCGGGCGCTCATGCGCAGGTTGAGCATTTCCACACCAAAGCTGAACGCCATGGCGAAATAGATGTAGCCCTTGGGTATATGGAAATCGAGACCGTCCGCCACCAACGCCGTCCCCACCAGCACCAGAAACGACAGCGCCAGCATCTTCAAGGTTGGATGTTCGGTAACGAAATTACCGATGGCATTGGCGAAGACCATCATGAAGCCCACCGCGATGACCACCGCGATCACCATCACCTCCAGATGATTGGCCATGCCGACGGCGGTAATCACGGAGTCCAGCGAGAACACCACATCCAGCAACGCGATCTGCACCAGAATACTGAAAAAGGAAGCGCTGCCCCTGGACTTGGTGAACTGATGTTGTTCGCCGGCGTCATCAATCGAGTGATGGATTTCCATCACCGATTTTGCCAGCAGAAACAAACCGCCGAGAATCAGCACCAGATCGCGGCCGGAAATGCCCTGCCCCAGCACCGTGAACCAATCCGCGGTGAGCCTGGTCAGCCAGGCCAGTGACGCCAGTAGCAGCAGCCGCATGATCATGGCCAGGGACAAGCCAATCAAACGCGCCTTGGGACGCTGCCGCTCCGGTAGTCGGTCGACCAGAATGGAAAGAAAAATGATATTGTCGATACCCAGCACGATTTCCAGGGCGGTCAGGGTGGCAAGGGCCACCCACGCCTCTGGAGAGGTTATCCACTCAAGCATGTATCGTCCTTCGTCCAGCCACCCACATTAAGTCCTGGCGTGGGGGGCCGAACCAAGCGCCTCACCCGCTCCCCAGGGATCCATTTTCGGCCAATGAAGCGCCATTGCCGCCCCCCATCCTACCTATAGTCACCCCCTCTCGCCCACAGGTTCATGTACCGGCCATATGGGCGTAGTATCAAGGGACCCCAACCCCACAACTTGCATGAAAAGGAGGTGCGCAGTGACGAGGATTGGCCAGGACACCCTGAACAGCGCCAAGCCGCTGAACGTCGGCGATCGGACCTATCATTACTTCGATCTCAATACCGTGGCCGACAAAGGATGGGGTGACCTCAGCAAACTGCCCTTTTCCCTGAAAGTTCTACTGGAAAACCTGCTGCGCCATGAAGATGGCGACACCGTCACCGTCGACGATATCGAAGCTCTGGTGCGGTGGCCGGAGAAACGCACTTCCGATCGCGAAATCAACTACCGCCCCGCCCGGGTACTGATGCAGGACTTCACCGGTGTGCCCGGAGTGGTGGATCTGGCCGCCATGCGCGACGCCATCAGCAAGGCCGGCGGCGATCCGAATCGCATCAACCCGCTGGCGCCGGTGGATCTGGTCATCGACCATTCGGTAATGGTGGACAAGTTCGGCAATCCCCAGGCGTTCTCGGAAAACGTGGAGATTGAGTACGAACGCAATCGCGAGCGGTATCAGTTCCTTCGTTGGGGCCAGAAGGCCTTCGACAATTTCCGCGTGGTGCCGCCGGGCACCGGGATCTGTCACCAGGTCAACCTGGAGTACCTTGCCCGCGGCGTCTGGTCCGGCGACAGCGACGACGGCAATACCTATGCCTATCCGGACACACTGGTGGGTACCGACTCTCACACCACCATGATCAACGGCCTGGGCGTGCTGGGCTGGGGTGTCGGCGGCATCGAGGCGGAAGCGGCCATGCTCGGCCAGCCGGTGGCCATGCTGATCCCGGAGGTCATCGGTTTCAAGATCACTGGCAAGCTGCGTGAGGGCGTTACCGCCACCGATCTGGTGCTCACCGTCACCGAAATGCTGCGCCGCCGTGGCGTGGTGGGCAAGTTCGTCGAATTCTTCGGCGATGGCCTGGCTGACCTGAGCCTGGCGGACCGCGCCACCATCGGCAACATGGCCCCGGAATACGGCGCGACTTGCGGCTTCTTCCCCATCGACGAACGGACCACCGAGTATCTACAGCTCACCGGCCGCCCCCAGGAAGTGGTGGACCTGGTGGAAGCCTACTGCAAGGCCCAGGGCCTGTGGCGCTCCAGCGCCGATCCCGATCCGGTCTTCACCGACACCCTGGAGCTGGACCTGGACGACGTGGTCCCCAGCCTGGCCGGTCCGAAACGGCCCCAGGACCGGGTAGCGATGACGGAAGTAAAACGCACCTTCGCCGATCTGCTCACCAAGGAGCTGAAGCTCGATGACGCCGAGATCAGCAAGCTGGAGGGCGAAGGCGGGCAGACTGCCGTCGGCAACCACGAGCCCACCAGCGGCGTGGAAGTGGAACTCAATGGCGAGCGCTTTCACCTGGACCACGGCGCCGTGGTGATCGCCGCGATCACTTCGTGCACCAATACCTCCAACCCCAGTGTCATGCTGGCCGCCGGCCTGGTGGCGAAGAAGGCGGTGGAAAGGGGGCTGATCCGCAAGCCCTGGGTGAAAACCTCGCTGGCGCCGGGCTCCAAGGTGGTCACCGACTACCTGAGCAAAACCGGCCTCCAGGACCCGTTGAACGAACTGGGATTCGACCTGGTGGGCTACGGCTGTACCACCTGTATCGGTAACTCCGGCCCACTGCCGGAAGAGATCGACCGCGGTATCGCCGAAGGCGATCTGGTGGTGGCGTCGGTGCTCTCCGGTAACCGCAACTTCGAAGGCCGGGTACACCAGAGCGTGCGCACCAACTGGCTGGCATCGCCGCCGCTGGTGGTGGCCTACGCCCTGGCCGGTACCGTGCGGATCGATCTGGACAAGGACCCGCTGGGCCGCGACAACGATGGCAAGCCGGTCTATCTGAAGGACATCTGGCCCAGCAGCAAGGAAATCCAGGATGCGGTGGTGATGGTCAACAACGACATGTTCACCCGCGAGTACGCCAGCGTGTTCGACGGCGACGAGACCTGGAGAAGCCTGCCGATACCGGATTCCAAGACCTATGAGTGGAACAGCAAGTCCACTTACATCCAGAATCCGCCCTTCTTCGAAGGCCTCACCCCCGAAGTGGAAGATGTGCAGCCAGTCAGGAACGCCCGTGTGCTGGCCTTGCTCGGGGATTCCATCACCACCGACCACATATCCCCGGCCGGGGCGATCAAGGCGGACAGCCCGGCGGGGCATTACCTGCAAGGCCATGGCGTGGAGCCGATCAATTTCAATTCCTACGGTTCCCGCCGCGGTAACCATGAGGTGATGATGCGCGGCACTTTCGCCAACATTCGTATCCGTAACGAGATGACACCCAACATCGAGGGCGGCTACACCAAGCACATGCCCGGCGGTGAGGAAATGCCGATCTACGGCGCCGCCATGCGTTACCGCAAGGAGGGTGTGCCCAGCGTGGTGGTGGCTGGCAAGGAGTATGGCACCGGATCCAGCCGCGACTGGGCGGCGAAAGGCACCCGTCTGCTGGGGGTGCGCGCGGTGATCGCCGAAAGCTTCGAGCGGATCCACCGCTCAAACCTGATCGGCATGGGTGTGTTGCCACTGCAATTCCCGGAAGGCGTGGACCGCAAGACGCTCAACCTGGATGGCAGCGAGGAAGTGGATATCCCCGGACTGAACAACGACCTGAAACCGGGTCAGGAAATCGAGGTGGTATTCCGCAAGAGCAACGGCAAGGAACAAAGCATCAAGGCGATCAGCCGTCTGGACACCGGCGCTGAGGTGACCTACTACAAGAATGGCGGCATTCTCCACTATGTGCTGCGACAAATGATGTAACTCTCCCCCCGCCGCGCCGGCTCTGTATAAACAGGGTCGGCGCTCTTCTTTCTTTTTTATCTTCTTTACCTCTCGCATACACGCCTTTTTCGTTCCCCTTTTTTTAGTCCGCCGGCAAACGTCGATAACGGCTTTTTTCCGCCTTTACAGCCCTCAAACGCGGGACATAAAGAGCCGGCCGGTTCCCGATTTTTCCAAGCGGGAAACATTTTATCTGTCCCCTTTTTTATAGATTACGCATTTTTTATAGGAACAAGTTTGCGTTCGACGCATAACAGAGCAAAGATAAGTCCGCCGGCAGCGTTCGGGGCGAGCTGGCAAGGTGTTGCTCCTGCCCCGGGCAACGCCGCCTAGGTTCATCATCACGGATCAAAAAAGCACACAAGGAGGCAGGAGGCAGGGAATGAATATTTCCACGGTTACCAACCCGAAAATTCATCCTTTTCTATATGTCTATCGCAGCCGCGAAGATGATTTCTGGTGGTGTGCGATTCCCTATATCGATAAGCGGGCAAGACGACGACAGAGACGCTGTACTTTCCGCGACAGCAAGTATGGCAGTACCGAAGCGGCGCTCTATCAGGCGAGGCTGTGGCGCGACCGGCAGATCCAACGGCCGGAGGTACGTGCCGCCATGGGTAAGCATCGACCGCTGATCCTTTGCAGCACCGACGAACTGGATCACATGTCCGAAACCCGCAACCCCTTCGGTCTGGTGGGTATCACCGCCACCTTTCGCGACAAACCCCTGGGGGGTAACTTTTCGGTCACCGCCAACCGGGGGCGCAAGAAGTGGTTTTCCATGCGCCGTTACGGCGGCTATGGCGCTTTCCGCCGAGCGGTGGAGCAGCGCTGTCGCTGGGTCGGCGAACCGATGCCCGACGAAGAAGACCTCAGACGGCGTTATCAACACTGGGCTCGTCGCAACCGCGACACCCTGATCAGCCATCGGGTGGAAACCTGATACCCGCGATACAGAGCCGTCCATCCGGCGGCTCTGTTACTCTTCTTCCCTATCGACTGATCCCTTTGGTAACAACGCCCAAAAATAATGTCACCATATTAACTTTATCATTATAAATACTCAGTTCTTCCTGAACGAGAGAAGCCGGAATTCGAGCCTTCGAACCATTGAGCACGCTTTTTTTGCCACTGTCCTTTCGATCACCTTTTTCGTTATTAAAATGAAATAACCTTTCAAATCAACAAGTTACACCTCAATCATAGAAGCAAAACCTCACCACTGCTCCCCCCTTTCCCCCCTACTCCTAGTGTGCCTTGACACCCGAAAAAGTGGCGGGCTAAAGTGAAATTGAAGTTCATTATTCGAGAGATCAGGCATTATTTTAATGCTCTGACGTTTATTTGCGCCGAACCAACGGACCTCGCCCCTGGCGGGGTCATTACGACAACAAGGTTCCATAACAACCATCCACAACAATACGGCCCGACAAGAGCGGAACATCGCCGGGGCCAGGCTCGGGAAACAGGTAGTCAACATGGGTTTCTATGTATTACGGCGCCTGCTGGCGCTGATTCCCACCCTGTTCATCGCCAGTGTCATTGCGTTCACCGTGGTCCGTCTCGTTCCCGGTGATGTTCTCGACCTGATGCTCAGCGAGAACGTCTACTCTTCCGGCGCGCCGGAAGACCGGGCCCAGTTGGAACAAGCGCTGGGCCTGGACAAGCCTCTCTATCAGCAATACCTGCATTGGGCCGGCGATGCCCTGCAAGGGGATCTGGGAGAATCGCTGTGGCGCAATACCCCGGTCACCGGGGAAATCGCGGCACGCCTGGACGTCACTTTGGAGTTGGGCATTCTGGCGCTCCTGATCGCGCTGGCGATCGGGCTGCCCATTGGCATCTTCGCCGCGGTCCGGCAGGAAACCCTGGGCGATCATATTGGCCGCACCTTTTCCATCCTTGCCCTGGCCATGCCCAATTTCTGGCTCGGCACCCTGGTGGTGATCCTGCCGGCCTTGTGGTGGGGCTGGTCCCCGCCCAATGAGCTGGTGCCGTTCTTTGAAAACCCGCTGGAAAATCTCAAGACCTTCCTGTTGCCCTCCTTGATTCTGGGCACCTCGCTATCGGCGGTGATCATGCGCATGACCCGCACCATGATGCTGGAAGTGCTGCGTCAGGATTACATCCGCACCGCCTGGGCCAAGGGGCTGCGCGAGCGCCGGGTGGTACTGATGCACGCGGTGAAGAACGCCATGATTCCGGTAATCACCCTGGTCGGCATCCTGGTCCCCATCCTGTTCGGCGGCACGGTCATTATCGAACAGATCTTTCGCCTGCCGGGGCTGGGACAGCTGCTGCTGGAAGCGGTGAGCACCCGCGATTACCCGGTCATCACCGGCGTCTTTCTGGTCACCGGCGTGGTGGTGATGCTGGTCAACCTGCTGGTTGATCTGTGCTACGGCTACCTTGACCCCAAAGTTCGTTACGACCGCTGACGGAGACCGCCATGAGCCTGTCCATACAGACCCCCGCGGCCGCCGCTCCGGCCACGCCGCCGCGCCGCCGGGCCCATCCCAAAACGCTGCGTTTCCTGCGCCGGCTGTGCAAGGAGCGTCCCCTCGGCGCCCTGGGCGCGATGATTTGCCTGGTGCTGCTACTGACCGGCCTGTTCGCCGACGTCATTGCCCCCGAAGGGTTCAACGCCATTAATCCCATTGAACGGCTGAAGGCGCCTTCAGCGGAACACTGGCTGGGCACCGACCAGTTGGGGCGTGACGTCTTCGCGCGCATCGTGCACGGCGCCCAACTGTCGGTGATCGTGGCCTTCGCCGCCACCACCTTGTCGATTGTCATCTCCGCGCTGCTGGGGATTCTCAGCGGCTATTTCGGCGGCCGTCTGGACATGATCATTCAACGCCTGGTGGATGGCTGGATGTGTTTTCCCGATCTGATTCTGCTGATCGTGGCGGTGGCGGTCCTCGGCCCGGGCACCTGGCAGGTGATCCTTATTCTGGGCTTGCTGTTTGGTATTTCCGGCTCGCGCATCATTCGCGGCGCGGTGCTCAGTGCCAAACAGAACGTCTATGTTCACGCGGCGCAATCCATGGGCGCCTCCAGCCCCCGTATTTTGCTCAAACATATTCTGCCCAACGTCATGGCACCGCTGATCGTGCTTTACACCACGCGTCTGGCGGCGGTGATTCTGGCCGAATCCGGACTCAGTTTTCTCGGTCTCGGAATTCCGCCGCCGGAGCCGAGCTGGGGCGGCATGCTCAGCCTGGACGGCCGCAGTTATATGTTCCAGGCGCCGTGGCTGGCGATCGCGCCCGGCATCGCGCTGACCGTGGCGGTGTTCGGCATCAACATGTTCGGCGATGCCCTGCGTGACCTGCTCGACCCGAGAATGCGCGGCGGTGGCGGCCGCTATCTGGCCCGCGTCAAACGCACCATCGGCAGCTGACCGGCCCCTGGTTCGAGGAAGGGAGAGACCATGTCCACAGAAACTTCGACGGCGACGGCCACGGCCGCGCCGCGCACCGAGCCCGCAGCCACACTGTTGCGAGTGGAAAATCTGCACACCGTGTTCGAGAAGGACGACGGCGTGGTTCACGCGGTCAACGATGTCAGCTTCGACGTGCGCCGCGGAGAGGTACTCGCTATTGTTGGCGAAAGCGGCTCCGGCAAAAGCATCACCGCCATGTCGCTGCTGCGTTTGATCCCCAGCCCGCCGGGGCAGATCATCGGCGGCCGGGTGCTGTTTGACGGACAGGATCTGCTGGATCTGCCCGACGACGCCATTCGTCAGCTCCGGGGCCGCGACATTTCCATGATCTTCCAGGAGCCGATGACCTCGTTGAATCCGAGTCTGCGCATCGGCCGGCAACTGGCGGAACCACTGCGCGTTCACGGCAGTGTGCCCAAGGACAAGGTTCGTGAGCGATGCATCGAACTGCTGCGCCAGGTGCGTATCGGTGATCCGGAAAAACGCCTCGACGCCTACCCCCATGAGCTATCCGGTGGCATGCGCCAGCGTGTCATGATCGCCATGGGACTGGCCTGCCTGCCCCGGCTGATCATCGCCGACGAACCCACCACCGCCCTGGACGTCACGGTGCAGGCGCAAATTCTGGAACTGCTGCGCGATATCACCCGCGCCAGTCAGTCGTCGATGATGCTGATCACTCACGACCTCGGCGTGGTGGCCCGCTACGCCGACCGCATCAACGTCATGTACGCCGGCCGCATCGTCGAGCGTGGCACCGCCCACGATATTTTTCATCGGCCGCGACACCCCTACACAGTGGGCCTGATGGAATCCATGCCACGGCTCAACGACGCCCTTGGCAATCGTCTGACACCCATCCCCGGCTCGCCGCCGGATCTGTCCGATCCTCCGTCCGGGTGCCCGTTCCACCCCCGTTGTCGCTTCGCCCAGCCCCGTTGCAAGCAGGAACGGCCTCCGCTGGAGCGGCTCGATGAAGAACATTGGAAAGCCTGCTGGGTGAATCTCGATGACACACACTGACTCTCATACCGACGTCACCGCCCCCTTGCTCCAGGTCAGCGGCCTGAAAGTACACTTTCCTTTGCGCCCGGGTCTGTTCGGCAAACCCGCCGCCATGGTCAAGGCGGTGGACGGTGTCGATTTCACCGTGCATCGCGGCGAAACCCTGGGCCTGGTGGGCGAATCCGGTTGCGGCAAGTCCACCACCGGTCTGGCGGTACTGCGTATGACCCCGCTCACGGAAGGACGCATCGTCTTTGACGGCGAGGATATCAGCCATCCGGACGCGGCCACCACGAAGCGGCTGCGGCGCAAGATGCAAATGGTCTATCAGGACCCGTTCGGGGCGCTCAACCCCCGTATGCGCGTACTGGATATCATCGGCGAACCGCTGCGCGTGCACCGGCTTACCCGCACCCGGGCGGAATACCGGGAACGGGTCATGGATCTGCTCGACCGGGTCGGTCTCAAAGCGGAAATGGCCGACCGCTATCCCCACGAATTCTCCGGCGGGCAACGACAGCGCATCGGTATCGCCCGGGCTCTGGCGGCGGATCCGTCACTGATCATCTGCGACGAGCCGGTGTCCGCCCTGGACGTGTCGATCCAGGCCCAGGTCATCAATCTGCTGGAAGATCTGCAACGGGATCTCGGCCTGACCTATTTATTCGTTGCCCACGACCTGGCGGTGGTGCGCCACCTTTGTCACCGCATCGTGGTGATGTATCTGGGGCGGGTAGTGGAAGTGGCGGATCGGGAGCGGCTGTATCAGGCACCGCGCCATCCTTATACCCAGGCGCTGCTGGGCGCCATTCCCATCGCCGATCCGGACCCGGAGGTCCAGGCCCGCTTCAACCCTTCGGTCGACGGCGAAGTCCCCAGCCCCATCGATCCGCCTCCGGGCTGCCCGTTCCATCCCCGCTGTCCCCACGCCACCGATCTGTGCCGCCGCGAGGCACCAAGGCCGATCGACGTGGAAGACGGCCACAGCGTCGCCTGTCATCTTCACGACCCGTCCCGGGCGGCGGAGATGAATCACTCCGAACCTTCATACCAAGAACAAGCGAGGAACATCGCATGACTCTGCGCACTCTTCGAACCACTCTGGTTCTGGCCACGCTCGGCGCCGCCGGTGCTATCCAGGCCGCCGAGGAAGCAACTCCCCAGCTCGGCGGCACCGTGAATATCTCCACCATGTACCGCACTCTGGATGCCACTACCTGGGATTTGCAGAACTGGACCTGGAAAGGCAACCACGACAATCTGCAACTGGAATCCCTGCTGCGCGGCGATCTGCAATACGGCCCGCGTGGCAAGAACGAAAATTCTTTCGTCGAGCAGGCCTATATTCCCTACAACCAGTTGGAAGGCAGCCTGGCGGAAAGCTGGGAGGTGAAGGAAGACCCCATGCGGGTGATCTTCCACCTGCGCAAGGGCGTCCAGTGGCAGGAAGTGCCCGGCGTGATGAAAAAGCGGGAGCTGGTGGCCAACGACGTCATCACTTCGTTCCAAAGCCGTGGCGAGAGTCCCCGCGCCATCCCCACCTTCTGGGATTTCATCGAGCGCTGGGAAGCGCCGGATGACCACACCGTGATCGCTTATTTCAACCAGTTCCACGGCAACTGGCCGTACCGGATTGCCTGGGGATACTACGACGGCATCTCTCCGCCGGAGTGGCAGAATCTCAGCGAAGAGAAACGCGCGGACTGGCGTAATGCCGCCGGCACCGGGCCTTATCGCATCGAAAAAATCGAGACCGGTCGTCAGCAGGTGTACGCGAAGAACGACGACTATTGGGATTCGGTGACCCTCAACGGCAAGGAATACCCGCTGCCGCTGAACGATAAAGTGGTCTATCACATCATCAAGGATGAGGCGAGCGCGGTGGCGGCGCTCAGTTCCGGCCGCATCGATATCATGGAGGCGATCCGCTGGCAGTTGGTGGATCAGTTGAAGAAAACCGCGCCGGAGCTCCAGTTCCGCAAAAACCTTTCCACCAATGGCACTTACATCGCCCTGCGCACCGATCAAAAACCCTTCAATGATGTACGCGTGCGCCGCGCCCTGAACATCGCGGTGGACCAGAAAGCCATTCTCTCCTCGCTGCTCAACGGTGAGGGCGAATTGCTCAACTACCCCTTCGCGCAGCGCTGGACCGAATTCTACACCCCGCTGGATCAGCTCTCCCCCGAAGCCCGTGAATTGTTCGAGTACGATCCGGAGAAAGCGAAAAAACTGCTGGCCGAAGCCGGTTATCCAAAAGGCTTCAGCTTCGATCTGCAGGTCTGCTCCTGCAGCCCCTACCACATGGATGTGGCGCCCATGCTGCAGGCTTACTACCAGCAGGTCGGTGTGAAAGTGAACATCAAGACCATGGAGTATGGTGCCTTCCGCTCCAACATGCGCGGCAAGACCCAGGCCGGCGGCTATCTGATGAACAACGGCTCCGGTAACCCGATCCAGGTCCTGCGCAAGAGCTTCCGCACCGATCAGACCTGGAACGCTTCCTGGTACAGCAACGAGGAGTTTGACCGGAAGATCGACGCCGCCATCAAGGAACCGGACACGGAGAAACGCAACGCGATGCTGAAAGAATTGAATAATTTCATCATCGAGGAAGCCGTGCCGCACGTGTGGCTGCCCACGGAAATGGGCTACTCCGCCTGGTGGCCGTGGGTGAAGAACTACTACGGTGAGCAACGTATCGGCGCGGTCAAACCCAACGCCATCTACTCACGCATCTGGATTGATCAGAAGATGAAGGAAAGCATGGGCAAAGCACGCTGATCACGGCACCGCTTCCCGCAACACGGCCCCCAGGGCCGTTTCCCCCGCGCCCGGCTCATGCCGGGCGTGTCGTACCCAGTACAGCGGCCGAACCAAACGCTGGTGCGGCCCCGGTACCGTACCCAGCCGACCGTCGGCCAGTGCCGCGCTCACACTGGTCTCGCTGACATAGCCGACACCGGCCCCGGCCATCAGCGCCTGGCGCACCGCCTCGCCGGCCCCCAGTTCCAGTATCCGTTCCGGTTCCGGAAAGTCCGCCCCCAGACTGCGTTCAATCACCGCCCGTGTGCCCGAACCAGGCTCGCGCATCACCCAGGGCCAATGGGCGGGATCCGGCTTCAATGTCTCCACCACCGATGGGGCCGCCACCCGCAATAGCACATCGTCACGCCAATGCCGCACCCGCAGCAGGGCGTGGGACACCGGCCCCTCCACCAGCGCCAAATCCACTTTCAGTTCCAGCAGCAATGCCACCGCCTGGCGGGTATTGACCACATCCATCCGGACCCGCGCCCGCGGATGGCGCTGCCTGAATGTGGATAACAATGGCGGCAGATAGTAATTACCCAAAGTGTGGGTGGCGGCCAGCATCACCTCCAACGGGGGCGACTGGAACAGCCTCTCGCAACGGGCGAGCTGTGTCAGCAAGGCGCGGGCTTCCGGAATCAGCGCCCGCCCCCGGTCATTCAGAACCAGCCCGCGACCAACACGGTCGAACAGCCGTGCGTCCAGCCGCTGCTCCAACTGCGCCAGGCCCTGACTCACCGCCGGCTGGGTCAGCGCCACCCGTTCCGCCGCCGCCGCCACTGAACCGGTTTCCGCCACCGCCAGGAACAGCCGCCATTGTTTTAGTGTCGTTTCATTCATAAATTTATTTTAGTTATAAGTTTATAATTATCAAATATTATTATTTATGGCGCTTCGGCATAGTGGCTTGACCTTGCCAAAGGATCAAAGGAACCACCGATGCGCACGCTCTCTCTCGCTCTGCCCCGCCCGCACTGGCCCATGGCGCTGCTGGTCCTGGCCTGCGCCCTGGCCGGAATAGGGCTGGCCCACAGCCGGCTGGCTCAACACTGGGGACTGGGCGCGCTGGCCCTGGCCATGCTGCTCGGCCTGGTGGTGGCGCAACCGCTGCCAGCGCCACTGCGCGAGGCCGGCGGATCCGCCCTGGCGCTGTTCAAGGGGCCGATTCTGAAAATCGCCATCGTCCTGTATGGACTGCGCATCCCCCTGGACGCGGTGAGCGAACTGGGCCTCGGCGTGATTGCCCTGAACGCGGGACAAATCGCCTTGAGCCTTGTACTCGGCGGTTGGCTGGGACAGCGCTGTCTGGGCATGAGCCGCGCCGCCGCGCTCTCCATCGGTGCCGGCAATGGTATCTGCGGTGCCGCCGCGGTGCTCGCCGCCGAGCCCGTGCTGGGAACCCGCGACCGGGATACCGCCATGGCGGTGGCGGCGGTGGTGGTGTTCGGCACGCTCAACATGCTGCTGTTACCACTGCTGTATCACCATCTGCCAACGCTGTTTCCGGACCAGAATCACTTCGCCGTGCTGGTGGGAGCCAGCGTCCAGGAGGTGGCCCAGGTGATCGTCGCCGCCCAGGCCATGTCGCCGGCGCTGGTGGACAGTGCCCTGCTGGTTAAAATGGTTCGGGTCATGATGCTGGCGCCGGTACTGCTGATACTGGGCATGGGTGCGCACCGCGCCGCCGCCGCTGGCGCCGGTACCAGCATCGCAAACAGTGGCATCAGGGCACGGCCGGTGCTGCCCGCTTTCGCCTTCTGGTTCGTCGGTGCCCTGGTGGTCAACGGCCTGGGCTGGGTGCCCGATTCCCTGGCTTCTCCTCTGGCCGGCCTGGACGACATTCTGCTGGCGCTGGCGATGGCGGCACTGGGCTTGAGCACCCACTTTGATTTGCTCCGCCGGGCCGGATGGCGGCCTCTGGCCCTGGGTGCGATTCTCTGGCTCGCCACCCTGGCGGTGGTCTTCGCCGCCCTGTTGAGCGGGGCTGTTTGAATGTCTTTTTAAGGAAAGCCGTGTAGCCCCTCCATCAGGGACAGCGGGTCTGTGCGGAGGCCTCCCGACACCGCCTGCCGGTTCCGACCGGGCTGGCTTATACTCCGGGCAAAATAACAAAGCCAGGCACCCGCCCCGGCTCAGGAGAGCACTATGGTTTCAGCCCCGACCTCCACGCCCTTGGCACAACCGGATTTTGAAAGTCTGGTGCAGGCCGCCGGCGACATCATCTACACCCTGGATCTGGATGGCCGCTTCACCTTCTGCAATCGTGCCATGGAAGAAGTACTCGGTTATCACCGAAACGAGCTGCTGGGCCAGCACTTCGACACTCTGCTCACGCCGGCCACCGCGCCAGTGGCCAGCCAGCATTTTCTCAACGGCGTGGCCGGCCGCCGCATCGCTCCGTTCTTCGAGGTCGAGGCTCTCCACCGTGACGGCGGCAAAGTACATTTGGAAGTACGCGCCGCCAGTCTGGTGCGCGAAGGTCGCGTGGTTGGCCGGCAAGGCATAGCCCGGGACATCAGCGAGCTGAAGGCGTTACAGGCGCAGGTACAGGAAAAATCCCGCCGTATGGCGTTATTGGACGAACGCACCCGCATCGCCGCCGCGCTGTATTCCCGGCTCACGGAATTGCTGTACGGGGACGAGGATCAGGGCGAACCTTCCGGCACCGTGTTTGGCGAAATGGAAGACACGCTCAGCCGGCTCAGCGCCGCCCGCCACGGGCTCGGCGAGCAGGATCTGAAGATCCTCAACCTGCTGGCCGCCGGCCATTCCAATAGCGAAATCGCGGAATATATCTGCCGCAGCCCCCACACAGTGAAGGACCATGTGCGCCGCATCATGCAGCGCCTGGGCGCCAAGCGCCGCACCGATGCGGTGGCCAGGGCGTTGAAACTGGGTCTGATCACCCGCGCCTGACACACCCCGCCATTTCCCCCGTTTTGACGGGATTCTCCCCCTTTGGGGGGATATCGGGCCCACCCGGTGCCATCGACAATATTCCGGCTATTGAGCACTCCGCTTCGATAGCCCCCTATCCCGATAATCCATCCCGATAACAATGGCGGCGCATCGTCGTCGTGGAGAACAACAATGACATTGCTTTTCCGTTGGCTCGGCCACTTCCCCTTTCTGAAAACCGTCACCGGTACCGGCGTGCTCGCCGCTCTCACTCTGATGCTGGCGGCCTGCGGCGGCGACTCTTCCGATCACGGCAGCGAGTTCAGTTGTGCCGCCCGGCATGATTGGCCCAGCGACGGACTGAGCGTGGACAACGCACGCCACGTCGATGCCAATCAGTTCATCTCCGTTGACCAGCTCAAGCAATGGCACCGCGAACTGGATGCCCTGGGACTGCGCGACACCGGCGGGCCGGCGGAGGACGCCTATATCCGCACACTGGCCGGGCGCCTTGACTGCGCCGGAGTCCGCGACGTGGTGCTGGAACCGGTAACCTTCCCGCGCTGGTCCACCACCGACTGGCGTCTGACGCTGAATGGCGAGCCGTTGCGGGTTGCCTCCTATATCCCCTACTCAGGCAGCACTCCGGAGCATGGCGTGACGGCACCCACCGTCCATGTGGATATTACCCAACCGGTGGACCCGTCCACCGTGGCCGGCAGAATCGTGCTGTTCGACGTCCCCAATGTCACCGTGCCGACGCGGTTCTTTCTCGATAACGCCATGCACGTGTGGGATCCGTTGTCCTCGTTCTCCCCCGACGAGCTTTACTCGCGCCCGTATCTGGCCATCGATGCGGTAACCCGTACTCTGGACGCGCTCGGCGACACCGAAGCGGTGGGCGCCATCGGCATCCTGCAAATGCCCTATGAAACCGCCCATGGTTCCTATTTCCCTTATGACGGCATCATCCGGCGGGTACCGGCGCTGTACGTGGACCGGGATCTCGGAGAGCAATTGAAGGGGCTCTCCAATGGTACCGAGCTGACGCTTCATCTGCCGGCCAGCGTGGCCGACACCGCCACTCACAATGTGGTGGCCATGATCCCCGGCGCCAGCGATGAGATCACGGTGATCCACAGTCATACCGACGGCACCAATGGCCTGGAGGACAACGGGCCGGACGCCATCATCGGCATCGCCCAGTATCTGGCGCGCCTGCCGCAATCGGCGCTACCGCGTACCGTGATGGTGATGTTCTCCAGCGGTCATTTCGCCGGTGGCGTCGGCATTGAAGGTTTCCTGCGGCAACATGCGGACGACGGCCTGCTGGACCGGATCAAGTCCATCATCACCGTCGAACACCTGGGAGCCCAGCGTTGGGAGCCCGACGGCAACGGTATTCTGCAACCCACCGGTCTGGATGAACTGGCCTGCTTTTTCGCCCCGCGAATCCAGAGCCTGGCCGACGCCGCCTACCATGCCGCCGAAGCCGCCGACGCCGGCCCGGTGATCATCTCCGCGCCACTGAACCCGGACGCCGACGCCAGCAAACATGAAGCGGTCTGGCCTGGCGAAGGGCAGTATTTCTACAGTCACAACAAAATGTCGGACGCCAATTACATCACCGGCCCCAACTACCTGCTCAACTGGGGCGTGGACACAGTCGGGAAAACCGATTTCCAGCGCGTGCATTCGCTGATGGTGGCCTTCACCCGCATGGTGCTCGATCTGAGCAAGATCCCCGCCGAGGACCTTACCTCCCTTAGCGAGACCATCGAGCCGATGGCACCCTGACCCTCCCCGTCCAATACCCCCCCTTTGGGGGGTATCGGCCCCCTCCGGGGCCATCGATAATGACCCTGTTCGTGACCGACCACCCTCAACTTAAAAGAATCAGGGATATGAGCAGGAACAAGGATCCGTCTTTCCACTCCGCTTTTCTTTTCTTGTTTGCCGCACTCGTTTTGAGTGGATGTGGCGATGACGAATCCAGCGGCGATGCCAATACCGCCGCGGCAACGCTACCCGCCTATGAACGCATCCCTGATTGCGACGGCCTGGCCGCTCTTCTCGGGGACCTGGTCAGCGGCCTGACGCCCGCCGACGATGATGGCGAACCTGGTCGTTATCAGGAAGATGGCCGCTATGGCGTCAACTGCACCTGGCTGACACCCCGGGTGCGGAACGACAACGCTTTCGAAATGGTCAAGGGCGGCAGCCTGACGGTCGGCATCACGGTGGATCCGCGGGACAGCTTCGACGAGAAAACCCTGCGTGACCTTGGCATGGTGTATGACGATGCCCGCGTCGAAGCGCTTGGCGGTTATGTCGTCGACATGGGCGGCAAACTCGACCCCGCCGCCCAGTTGGGCATGGTCGGTCCACAAGTCGTGGTTGGCCACGTCAACATTTCCTTCGCCGCCGGCGGACTGTACTTGCAAAAGGTGGAAGAACTGAGGAACGTCACCAATGATCGCGTCATCAAGGCCGCGGTCACGCTGCATCGTTCACTGCGATAAGCCCGATCAGGACTCATCGCCCCGTTTCACTTCAAGGAGAGGAAACCATGCTGAAATCCATTCTGCCCCGTCTGTTGGCGGCCTCCATCACCATCACCGCTTTCGGTTCACTGCATGCGCAGTCTCCCGAAGCCGCCCCCAACATGGCCCAGATGGGGCATCAATTGGCCACTTTCAGCGGCAGCATGCACTCCGCGGCCGAAGTATGCGGCGATTATACCAAGGACCAACTGGCCGACATGAAAGCTAAGCAGAAACAGCAGATGTCGCAAATGGGTCTCACCGCCGAGGAGTTCGACACCGCCTTTGACGCTGGCAAGAAAAAAACCGATGAGCGTTGGGACACCATGTCCAAGGCCGAGCAAGAATCCGCCTGTGAGGAACTGCAGCAACAGATGAGTCAGGCCTTCAACGGCATGATCAAGTAGTCCGGCTCACGGGATCGGCGGGATCTGCTACACTGTCCCCACCACGGTCACCGCCATTCCCGTCATGCGTTTTGTAGCTCTCTTTTCACTCGCCCTGTCGCTGTGGGCCTCATCGGCCACGGCGGCGGACGCGGCCCGGGACGAAACCCGCGACGCCCTGCTGCGAGAGCGGCAGGAACTGAGTGAGCGGGCGACGGCCCTGGCCGACCAGCAGGCCACCACACAACGGCTTTTGGAACAGCAACAGGCCTACCTGGACGCCCTGGAAAAGGAAATCCAGTCATTGAAAGCCGCCCCGAAGTCAGATCAGAAAAACTGATCAATTCGTTTCAGTCAGTCCTCTCCCTCTTCCCGGGCGTCAACGCTATCTTGGGCTCTCCCATCCTCAACAGGAGAGTCCGATGAAGCGCGTTCTGGTTCTTTACTACTCCATGTACGGTCATATCGAAAGTCTGGCCCGAGCCGTGGCCGAAGGCGCCGCCAAGGTCGACGGCGTGGAAGTGGACGTCAAACGAGTGGCCGAGACCATGGATCCGGAGGCGTTCAAGAACGCCGGTGGCAAAACCGACCAGACCGCCCCCGTGGCCAGCCCGGCGGAACTCAAGGACTACGACGCCATCATCATCGGCACCCCCACCCGCTTCGGCAACATGAGTGGCCAGATGCGCACTTTCTGGGACCAGACCGGCGGGCTGTGGGCCCAGGGCGCCCTGGCCGGCAAAGTCGCCAGTGTGTTCACCTCCACCGGCACCGCCGGCGGCAAGGAAACCACCATCATCAGCACCTGGCTGACCCTGGCCCACCACGGCTTCATCATCGTGCCACTGGGCTATGCCGACCCCGGTCAGGAGCAAATGGACATCAGTGAAGTACATGGCGCCTCCCCCTACGGAGCCGGCACCATCGCCGGTCCCGACGGCAGCCGCCAGCCCAGCGCCAAGGAACTCAATCTGGCCCGCTACCAGGGTGAACAGGTAGCCCGCCTGACCGCGAAACTGTGACATCCAATTCAGCCTGACACTTCTCTCGTCTTGCTCTGATCCCCCCTTTGGCCGCCTTCCCCCTCCCTTACAGGCGGCCTTTTTTTCCTCTTCCTGCCCGGATAAACGGCGCCCTCTGGCACAGAAAGGGCTACGAAGCTACTGTGGGAGCTTGCCTGCAAGCGAACTGGCCCGTGTGTCAGGAATTCGCTTGCAGGCAAGCTTGTATGGTTTCCCGGCAAGTCTTAGAAGGAGAAGACTTGTCGGGGTGGAGGGACCAGGCAAGCTTCTGACCCTAGGGTACAGACTGTGGGAGATATGGCCCCA
>Ga0114898_1000108_pt1 | contig 82939 bp, 67 predicted proteins | sample Malvired_Geostar_FD_83496 | JGI IMG/M metagenome (GOLD analysis project Ga0114898, IMG submission 83496) | Marine viral communities from the Global Malaspina Expedition - Malaspina viral metaG DeepMed_Geostar | ecosystem: Environmental > Aquatic > Marine > Oceanic | place: Mediterranean Sea...
GGGCCGGGCTGTTCATCTCGCGGGCGGTCCTTTCGGGCGGCCGCGGGTCCCCGGCCGGGAACGCCGGAGTCTACCGGCGGGGCCGCCGGGTGTCTTCGAACCCGGACTTGACGCAAGTCAGGGAGGCCGGTGCGGCTGTTGATTAACTTGGCGCCATCAAAGAGATCCCAAAGCAAAACCCAAGAGAGTCGTCATGAAGAACCTCGTACTGCTGTTCGCGCTGGCCACCGCGGCCGGCTTCACCCCACAGGCCATCGCCGCCGGCGCCGGCAGCGCCGACGTGACGCCGGTCGCCGATGTCACCTTCAGCCTGCGCACCGAGATCGCCGATGGCGCCCTGGTCTTCGTCGGCAACGGCGGTGCCATCAAGGACGTGGTCAACCCGGAGTTGAAGGTCGAGGAAGGCGCCGTCGTCGCCATCACCGTCGTCAACGCCGACGGCGCGATGCATGACATCGCCGTGCCCGAGTTCGGCGCCCAGTCCGACCAGATCGTCGGCAAGGGCGCGGCCACCACGATCGTCTTCCGTGCCACCAAGGGCGGCACCTTCGAATATGTCTGCACCGTTCCCGGCCACAAGGCGGCCGGCATGTTCGGCAAGCTGATCGTTGGCGACGTCAAGGCCGCCGTCAGCACCGCCAAGGACATCTCCAAGAACCCGATGGAAGTCGCCGAGCCGGTCGGTGACCGCGCGCCGAAGCACATCAACTACGACCTGGTCACCACCGAGGTGGAAGGCAAGCTGTCCGACGGCAGCACCTACCGCTACTGGACCTTCGACAACACCGTCCCGGGTCCGCTGTTGCGCGTACGCCAGGGCGACACGGTGACCATCAACCTCACCAACGCGCCTGACAGCGTCAACATCCACTCGGTCGACTTCCACTCCGTGACCGGCCCCGGTGGCGGCGCGGCGGTGACCCAGGTGGCCCCGGGCCAGACCAAGAGCTTCACCTTCAAGGCGCTCAACCCGGGCCTGTACGTCTACCACTGCGCCACCCCGATGATCGCCCACCACATCTCCAGCGGCATGTACGGGATGATGCTGGTCGAGCCGGAAGGCGGCCTGCCCGAGGTCGACAAGGAGTTCTACATCATGCAGGGCGAGCTCTACACCGCCCAGAAGCATGGCTCCTCCGGCCTGCAGGAGTTCTCGCTGGACAAGCTGCTCGACGAGAACCCCGAGCACCTGATGTTCAACGGCTCGATGGATGCGCTGACCAAGACCTACAGCATGGAGGCCAACGTCGGTGAAACCGTCCGCATGTTCTTCGGTGTCGGTGGTCCGAACCTGATCTCCAGCTTCCACGTCATCGGCGAGATCTTCGACCGCGTGTATGACCTGGCCTCGCTGACCAGCCCGCCGTTGACCGACGTGCAGACCACGGTGGTGCCGCCGGGTGGCGCGACGATGGTGGAGTTCGACGTCGACTACCCGGGTCGTTACATCCTGGTGGACCACGCGCTCTCCCGCGCCGAGAAGGGGCTGGCCGGCTTCCTGCACGTGAAGGGCGATGCCGACGCGACCATCTTCGAAACCAAGGAGCACATCGACGCCGCTTCCGGTCACTGACCGGCGGCAGGTTGAAACGGAGCCGGGCCGCGTCATGCGGCCCGGCTTCTTCTTTTGCCGGAACGGGCGTGATCGGCCGGCATCCGACCCGCACGCTGCGGGCGGCTGGAAACCCGGGCATGATCGGGCATTCGTCGCCGCTGCCGGCGACCCGTCACGGAGCCCCTGTATGCGCCACGCCCCGCTGTCCCTTTCCCTGTCGATGATCCTCGCCGCCGGCACCCTGGCTGGCTGCCAGCCGGCCACGCTGCCGGTATCGGATACGCCTCCCGCTTCCGCGCCTGCCGCCTCGGTTGCGAGCGATGCCCGCTTCGAGCAGGTCGCCGAATCGCTGCTGATGCGCGCGCTGGAGCGCAGCCCGGAGTGGTCGATCTACTCGGGCAGGTACGACAACGCGGAGAAGCTCACCATCCCGGATGCCGCGCGTCGTGCCGAGGACCTCGCATTCGCCCGCGCCGCACTCGCCGAGCTGGAGGCGTTCGATCCGCAGCAGCTGCCGGCTTCGCAGCGCATCGACCACATGTTGCTGGGCAACCAGTTCGAATCCGCCATCTGGTACCAGCAGCAGTTCCGCGACTGGGCGTGGGACCCGTCCAACTACAACGTCGCCGGCACCGTGGCGCTGCTGCTCAATACACCCTATGCCGCAGAGGATGCTCGCCTGCGCACGGTGATGCAGCGTATCGACCGCGTGCCGGAGTACTACGCCGCCGCGCGCGCCAACATCGAAGACCCCACCACCGAGCACGTCGAGCTGGCGATCGTGCAGAGCCGCGGCGCGCTGAGCGTGTTCGACGATGAACTGCGCAAGCGCATCGCGGGATCCGGACTGGAGGGCGCGGAGAAGACCGCGTTCAACCAGCGCATCGACGATGCGCGCGGTGCCATCGAAGGCTGGATCGGTTGGCTCGAAGACAAACAGGCGCAACTGGCCACCAGCGGCGATGCCCGCTCGTTCCGGATCGGCGAGGCGCAGTACGAGCGCAAGTTCGCCTACGACATCCAGTCCCACTACAGCGCCGCCGAGCTCTATCGCCGCGCCGTCGAGGAGAAGGAACAGCTGCACGCCCGCATGGACGACATCACCCGCGAGCTGTGGCCGAAGTACCTGGCCGGCACCGCGATGCCGCAGGACCGGCTCGAGCGGATCGGCATGATGATCGACCACCTGTCGGCGAAACACGTCGAGCGCGGCGACTTCGTCGACGAGATCAAGCGGCAGATCCCGACACTGGCCGAGTTCGTCCGCGAGCACGACCTGCTCGACCAGGACGAGACCCGCCCGCTGGTGGTGCGCGAGACGCCCGAGTACATGCGTGGCAGCGGAGCCGGGGCCTCGGTCAGCGCACCGGGCCCGTTCAATCCGACCGCCGACACCTACTACAACGTCAGCCCGCTGGATGCCTATACCGACGAGCAGGCCGAGAGCTTCCTGCGCGAGTACAACCACTGGGTGCTGCAGGTGCTCAACATCCACGAGGGCATCCCGGGCCACTACACCCAGCTGTTGCACGCCAACAAGAGCCCGAGCCTGGTCAAGAGCCTGCTCGGCAACGGCGCCATGGTGGAAGGCTGGGCGGTGTACTCCGAACGCATGATGCTCGAGCAGGGCTATGGCGGGCAGGAGCCGGAGATGTGGCTGATGTACGGCAAGTGGAACCTGCGCGTGGTCACCAACGCCATCCTCGACTACGCCGTGCACGTGCGCGGTATGAGCGAGGAACAGGCCATGGACCTGCTGCAGCGCGAGGCCTTCCAGGAGGAGACCGAGGCGGTCAACAAGTGGCGCCGCGTGCGCCTCTCGCAGGTGCAGCTGACCAGCTACTTCACCGGCTACGCCGAGATCATGGACCTGCGTGAACAGCGCAGGCAGGCGCTGGGCGAGGACTTCGACCTGAAGACCTTCCACAACCGCTTCCTCAGCTACGGCAACGCACCGGTGTCGGCCATTGCCGAGCTGATGGCCGAGCAGTACCCGGCACAGTGACCTGGCGCGGGGCAGGGGTCAGTCGGCGGCGCCGGCGAAGCCCTGCTGCCGCCAGGCCTCGAACACCACCACCGCCACCGCGTTGGACAGGTTGAGGCTGCGGTTGCCCGGGCGCATTGGCAGGCGCAGCCGCTGGTTCGCCGGCAGCGCCTCCAGCACGTCGCCGGGCAGGCCTGCGGTCTCGCAACCGAACAGGAACACGTCGCCGGCCCGGTAGGCGGGCGCATCGAAGCGGGTGGTGCCGCGCGTGCTCAGGGCGAACACCCGCGGTGCCGTTCCGGTGGCTCCGGCAATCGACGCCACCGCCCCCTCGAGGTCATCGTGCACCTGCATCGTGGCGTACTCGTGGTAGTCCAGGCCGGCGCGGCGCATCTGCTTGTCGTCCAGCTCGAAGCCCAGCGGCCGCACCAGGTGCAGGCGGGCGCCGGTGTTGGCGCACAGGCGGATGGCATTGCCGGTGTTGGGCGGGATGCGGGGCTGGTGGAGGATGACGTCGAACATGCGCGCAAGTGTAGGCCGGCGCTGGCCGGACGCGCCTGCATCGGCTGATGCAGGTCAAGGCGGGCCGGGGCGCCACCGCCCGACACTGGCACACCCCTTCTTGACGCCCGCGGGCGGAGACTGCGCGCCATGGCCACCCGCTACCAGAGCGTTTCCGAAAACATCCTCGACGCCATCGGCGACACCCCGCTGGTGGAGGTCGACGGCATCTTCGCCAAGCTCGAGTTCCTGAATCCCTCGGGATCGATCAAGGCGCGCATCGCCAAGTACATGATCGAGCGAGCGGAGGAGGACGGGCTGCTCAAGCCCGGCGACACCATCGTCGAGGCGACCAGCGGCAACACCGGCAACGCCCTGGCCATGGTCGCGGCGGTCAAGGGTTACCGGATGCTGGTGGTGATGCCGGAAGGGCTGTCGAGCGAGCGGGTGGCGATCTCGCGGGCCTATGGCGCCGAGGTGTTGTTCGTCGGCGACTTCCACGTCAACGCCGCGCTCGAAAAGGCGCGCGAACTGGGCCAGCAGCCCGGCCACTTCTGCCCGAGCCAGTTCGATTCGGAATGGAACGTGGAAGAGAACCGGGTGATCCTCGGCCCGGAGATCCTGGCGCAGTTGCCCGAAGGCGTGGTGCCCGATGCGCTGGTGGCAGGCGTCGGCACCGGCGGTACCCTGCTGGGCGTGGGGCAGGCGTTCCGCGAGGCCAACCCGGACGTGCGCCTGTTCGCGATGGAGCCGGCCGAGTCCCGCACCATCCTCTGCGGCGAGGTGGCGCTGCACCGCATCGAAGGCATCTCCGACGGCTTCGTGCCCGGCATCTTCCAGCGCCACGGCGCGATGGTGGACGAGGTCACCAGTGTGTCCAGCGAGGATGCGGTGGAGGCGATGCAGCAGCTGGCCCGGGGCCACGGCCTGTTCTGCGGCCCCAGCTCAGGCGCGCACCTGGTCGCCGCCCGGCGCGTGCGCGAGCGCCATCCCGGGCTGCGCACGGTGGTCACCCTGTTCTGCGACGAGGGCGAGAAGTACCTGCAGGACTACTTCATGGGCAAGGCCAAGGCGCCGCCGGAACCCAGCCCCTTCGTCTAGAGAACGTCCGCAGCAACAGTCGACAGGACTTGTGACCTAGTGCCGCGGGCGCCGCGGCCCGCTAGGATCGACCGTTGGCACCCGTCCGGGTGGTCGAACACAAGGAGTGTTGCATGTCCGTTTCCTTCCAGAAGGGCGCCCTCGCCCTCGCACTGTCCACCGCACTGGGCGTGGCCGCGTTCGCGCCGGCCCCGGCGATGGCCCAGGCCGCGTCCGCCGAGGCCGGCGTCGACATCCCCTATGAAGAGTTCACCCTGCCCAACGGGCTGCGGGTGATCGTGCACACCGACCGCAAGGCGCCGATCGTCGCGGTCAACGTCTGGTACCACGTCGGCAGCAAGGACGAGCCGCGCGGCCGCACCGGCTTCGCCCACCTGTTCGAGCACCTGATGTTCAACGGCTCGGAGAACAACCCCGGCGAGTACTTCGCTCCGTTCGAGCTGGTCGGCGCCACCGACATGAACGGCACCACCAACACCGACCGCACCAACTACTTCCAGAACGTGCCGACCACCGCGCTGGACACCGCCTTGTGGATGGAGTCCGACCGCATGGGCCACATGCTCGGCGCGATCGACCAGGCCACCCTGGACGAGCAGCGCGGCGTGGTGCAGAACGAGAAGCGCCAGGGCGAGAACCAGCCCTACGGCCAGGTCTGGACCAAGCTCAACCAGGCGCTGTACCCGGAGGGGCATCCGTACCACCACAGCGTGATCGGCTCGATGGCCGACCTCAACGCCGCTTCGCTGGAGGACGTTAAGAACTGGTTCCGCGCCTGGTACGGGCCCAACAACGCCGTGCTGGTGCTGGCCGGCGACATCGACGTGGAAACCGCGAAGCAGAAGGTCGCCAAGTACTTCGGCCATATCCCGGCCGGCCCGGACATGGCGCAGCCCGAAGTCGACGTCGCCGTGCGCCCGGCCGACACCCGCGAAACCATGGAAGACAGCGTGCCGCAGCCGCGCGTCTACCGCGCCTGGAACGTCGCCGAAAGCGGCAGCGCCGATACCGACCGCCTGCAGGTGCTGGGCCACGTGCTGGGCGGCAGCGATACTTCGCGGCTGGAGAAGCGGCTGGTGCACGGTGAGAGGCTGGTCGACAGCGTCAGCGCCGGCGTGAGCGAGTCGCAGCTGGGTTCCAACTTCCTGGTGGTCGCCACCATCAAGGAAGGCGTCGAGCCCGAGCGCGTCGAGAAGATCATCGATGAGGAGCTGGCCAGGCTGCTGGCCGAAGGCCCCACCGCCGAGGAGGTCGCCCAGGCCAAGACCATGGTGCGCGCCGGCTTCATCCGCGGCGTCGAGCGCATCGGCGGCTTCGGCGGCAAGGCCGACGTGCTGGCCAGCTGCGAGATCTTCACCGGCGACCCGGGCTGCTTCCGCGAGTCGCTGGACACCATCGCATCGGTCACGCCGGACCAGTTGCAGGCCGTCGGCCGCAAGTGGCTGGGCGATGGCGACCACACCCTGGTGGTGCTGCCGGGCGAGCGCACTGCGCTGCCGGAGGAGCCGGCAGTCGATCCGACCCCGCTGCCGCTGCCGGAGGCCAACCCGAAGTACACCACCACCGAGTCCACCGTGGACCGCAGCACCGGCGTGCCGCTGCCCGATGAATTCCCGGAGCTGAAGTTCCCGGAGCTGCAGCGCGCCGCGCTCTCCAACGGGACCGAGGTGGTGCTGGCAGAGCGCCACGCCGTACCGGTGGTGCAGCTCCGCTTACTGCTGGATGGCGGTTTCAAGGCCGATGTCGGCGGCAAGCTGGGCACCTCCAGCTTCGCCATGGGCATGCTCGATGAAGGCGCCGGCAAGTACGACGCCCTCGGCTTCGCCGCCCGTGCCGAATCGCTGGGCGCCAGCCTCGGTGCCGGTGCCTCGCTGGACGGCGGCAGTGCCTCGCTGTCGGCGCTGAAGGAGAACCTGGATCCGTCGCTGGCGCTGTTCGCCGACATGCTGCGCCAGCCACGCTTCGAGCAGGACGAAATCGAACGCGTGAAGGCGACCTGGATCGCCGGCATCAAGCAGGAGAAGGCACGCCCGAACTCTTCCGCACTGCGCGTGTTGCCGCCGCTGCTTTATGGCGAAGGACACCCGTACGCGATCCCGTTCAGTGGCTCGGGCACCGAAGACTCCATCCAGTCGCTGCAGCGCGATGAGCTGATGGCCTACCACCAGGCCTGGGTGCGCCCGGAGAACGCCACCCTGGTGGTGGTCGGCGACACCACGATGGACGAGATCCTGCCGCTGCTGGAGAAGCACCTGGGCGACTGGAAGGGAGAGGGCGAGACGCGTACCGGCATCGCGGTGCCGAAGGTGGCGGCCGCGGACGATTCGCGCGTCTACCTGATCGACCAGCCCGGCGCCGTGCAGGCCAACATCTTCCTCGGCCAGCTGGTGCCGCCGACCGGCTCGCCGGACGAGACCGAGTTCGAGTTCGCCAACACCGTGCTCGGCGGCCAGTTCAGCTCGCGCCTCAACATGAACCTGCGCGAGGACAAGCACTGGGCCTACGGCTCCTACAGCTTCGCCAGCGATGCCAAGGGCGAGCGCCCGTGGCTGGCCTTCGCCCCGGTGCAGATCGACAAGACCGCCGAATCGATGGCCGAGCTGCAGCGCGAGGTCTCGGAATACGCCACGGGCAAGGCGCCGCCGACCGCGGAAGAGATCGAGAAGGTGAAGTCCACCGAGATCCGCAGCCTGCCGGGCGCCTACGAGACCAGCAGCGCGGTGATGGGCACCATCGCCGGGATGGTGCGCTATGACCGCCCGGACAGCTACGTGTTCGACCGCAAGGCCGAGATCGAGGCGTTGACCCCGGCGCAGGTGGCCGAGGCGGCCGCCGCGATCAACCCCGACGCCCTGACCTGGGTGGTGGTGGGTGACCTGGGCCAGATCGAGGTGCCGGTGCGCGCGCTGGACTTCGGACCGGTGCAGGTGCTCGACGCCGACGGCAAGCCGGTGGCGGAGGCCGCCGCCGAGGCCGGAGCCACGGAAGCGGCCGGCGCGCAGTAGCCGCCTGCCACACCGGATGGGCGCCTTCGAAGGGAGGCGCCTACCGGTTCCGGGTCAGTCCGGGTTCACCGTGGGCCGCGCAAAACACCCGTGCCACGCCCACAATCTAGACATCCGATATCTGGGAATGCCCATGCCACGTTCCATCCTCACCACCGGCCTCGCACTGGCCGCGCTCACGCTCGTCTCCGGCTGCACCTGGGTGCACATGGCGCCCGGCGCCAGCGCGGTGCGGGTGATGCCCGCCGGCGAGTCGCCCACCAACTGCACCCGCCGCGGCGAGATCGCCGTGTCGGTGAAGGACAGCGTCGCCTTCTACGAGCGCAACGAGCTGCGCGTGCGTGAAGAGCTGGAGACCCTGGCCCGCAACGAGGCCCCGGGGCTGGAGGCGGACGTGATCCAGCCGCTGGGATCGCCGCTGTCGGGCGAGCAGCGCTTCGGCGCCTGGCATTGCGGCGGCGCCACACCAGTGGCCGTACAGGCCCCGGAGGCCCCGCGGGACGCCGCCCGCACCTACCCCGTCGGAGGCTGACTCCCTCAGCTGGCTGAACCGTTCCGGGAGCAGGGGGGGCAAAAAAGCGTTAATCTGTCGTGATCTTTGCCCCGGTTGCTGCCCATGTTGTTCCAACACGTCGCCATCGCTGGCCTGGCCCACATCGACGCCCCGCGTCGGCTCGGGACAGACGAGATCAATGCCCGGCTCCAGCCCACGCTGGACCGGCTGGGCATCCGCGTGGACGTGCTCGGCGACATCGCCGGTATCCACGCCCGCCGCCTGTGGGACGGCGACATGCAGGCCTCCGACGCCGCCACCCTGGCCGCGGTGAAAGCCCTGGCCGACGCCGGCATCGAGCCCGAGCGCATCGGCCTGCTGGTCAACACCTCCGTCAGCCGCGACTACCTGGAGCCGTCCACCGCCTCCATCGTCAGCGGCAACCTCGGCCTGCCCGACACCTGCCAGAACTTCGATGTCGCCAACGCCTGCCTGGCCTTCATCAACGGCATGGACATCGCCAGCCGCATGATCGAGCGCGGCGAGATCGACTACGCCCTGGTGGTGGACGGCGAAACCGCCGACCTCGCCTACGAGAAGACCATCGAGCGCATGACCCGCGCCGATTCCACCGAAGAAGACTTCCGCAACGAGCTGGCGACCCTGACCCTGGGCTCCGGCGCCGCCGCCATGGTGATGGCGCGCGCCGAGCTGGTGCCCGGCGCCCCGCGCTACAAGGGCGGCGTGACCCGCGCGGCCACCGAGTGGAACAAGCTGTGCCGCGGCAACCTGGACGGCATGGTCACCGACACCCGCATGCTGCTGACCGAAGGCATCAAGCTGGCCCAGAAGACCTTCCTGGTCGCCAAGCAGAAGCTGGGCTGGGTGGCCGAGGAGCTGGACGAGTTCGTCATCCACCAGGTCAGCAAGGTCCACACCGCCGCCTTCACCAAGGCGATGGGCATCGACCCCAAGAAGGTACTGACCATCTTCAACGAGCACGGCAACATCGGCCCGGCCTCGGTGCCGATCGTGCTGAGCAAGTTGCGCGAGATGGGCCGCCTGAAGAAGGGCGACCGCGTGGCGCTGCTGGGGATCGGCTCGGGGTTGAACTGCTCAATGGCCGAGGTGGTCTGGTAGCACGCTGAAGCTTCAGCCGGCTGGACAGGCGGGATCCCGCCCCGCGTAGACCGCACAGATCTCCTGGCGGCAGGCCAGTCCCTTGGCAGTGTTCGCGGGTGGGCACTCGCGCAGGTTCGACTGGATCTGCTGTGACCTCCTCCGGGTCGGACGGGACTGCCCGCCCACCGCCGCACTGCCGCCTGCGGCGTTTTCTTCCGCAGCCATGTCCTGAAGCAGCACGTCGAGCGGCGATGCCTCCTCGGCTGGCGGCGACTGGATGTTGGCCAGCAGGGCGGCCAGCAACCTCGATTCCGACTCCGCTCCCGCGCTAGACGCCGGTTTTGCCGCCCGCGGACGGCGGGCCGCCGTTGCCGGGGCAGGGCGCGCGCCCGATACGAACGGATTGTTGCCCTGGGCGCCCGGGTCCGGCTGCGCTTCCAGGGACGCGCTTGAAGCCGCCGATGCTTCTGTCGCTTTGGCAGCCGTTGCCCCCGGCTGGTCGGCGGGCGCGTCAGGATCCTGCTGGATCGCCAGCGCCGGATGTCTGATCGCTTCATCGACGATCATCGCCGAGTGGTCCAGCCGGGCCGAAGCGTCGGTGCGTTCCGCGCCTGCCTTTTCGGGCACTGACCATGACTCGACGGCGGCGCCATCGGAACCGGTTCGGGACAGCAGTAGCACCACCATCCCCGACAGTGCCAGCAAGCCGAGCGCCGGCAGCAGCATCCTTGCGCGCCCTTTGCGCGGTGTGGCGACGCCGGGCCCGGGCCGGCCATCCATGTCTGCTAGGATCCGCCCGGTCGGCGGAGGAGGAGGTGCGCTGTGCTCTGGGCCGCCCGCCAGCAGGCTGGGGCGGCGCGGTTTGGCATCTTGCCGATCCACTTGGACTCCTTTCCGGGCCGTGGGATCCGGCCGGTACCGGCGCGGTAGCACGCCGGTTGCGCCCGCATTCTGGGGTGGGTCAGGAGGTGCGTCAATCGCGCACGGGTCGTGCGCGCCGGCAACAGGCAAACACCAGGAAGGTGATCGATGGCGCTATGGATGGCGGGGTTCTTCTTGTTCTTCACTGCGTTCGCGTGGCTGGGACTGTTCCCCGCTGCCCGCGAGGGAGCACTCAACGGCGCCGGCCGGGTCGTCGAGCGGCTGGCATCGCGCCTGGGGCACTGGATCACCAGCGGCGTCCACATGGTGCGCAGGCCTGTGCAGTGGCTGTCTGGTATGCACGAGGGCGCGATCGAAGTGATTCGACGCCATCGCTCGCTGGCGATGCTGACACTGGTCCTGTTGTCGGTGCCGCCGGCCGTCGTGGTGGTGACGCAGCGTTCGGTCGAAGGAGTTCCTTCCACACAACTGGTGTCGGGCTGGGCGCCTGACGCGCACGTACTCGGGCTGTTGCGCGGCGAACAGCTCGCGCCGCCCCCCGAATTGCCGCCCGATGTGTTCACTTCCGCCGATGCGCGACGTGTCGCGCCTGGCATCGCCACCGCGGACCGAAAATGGGAGCGGCTGGACCCGGACTTCAAGCAACGCCTGCTCACCGTGTTCCGGGTCATGCGCGAGCGGCATGGTTACGAGATGGCGCTGGTCGAGGGCTACCGGAGTCCGGAACGGCAGGCGCGGCTTGCCGCGCGCGGGGCCCACGTGACCCTCGCCGGCGCCGGCCGCAGCTGGCACCAGTACGGGCTGGCGGCGGATGCCGCTCCGTTGCGCTCGGGTGCGCTGCAATGGGACATGCAGGACCCGTGGACCCGCCGGGGCTACCAGCTGTACGGCGAGGTGGCGCGTGAGGCGGGACTGGTGTGGGGGGGAGGCTGGACCCGCATCAAGGACTACGGCCATGTCGAATTGCGGCGACAAGGCGTGCGTCCCGCTGCCGGACAGACGCCGGGGTGACCGTGCCGGCGACTCCTGCTATCTTCGCGCCCGGCACAGGACGCCACGTCGCCCGAGAGGGGCGAGCCAGGGAGCACGGCATGTCTGATCGATCCAACAGACCGATGAGCGACTGCGCGCGGAGCCCCGGCGACACGGGTTGGTGATCCTGCGATGGCCATGCCGGTACGGGATGTACCGGCATTCGGGGATGTAGCGAGCGATACGGAGCGTCAGGCATGGATGCAGGTGAAGGGTCATGAAGGCAGCGGGCGCGCTGCGCGCCACCGCGTGGGTCGTGGGCGTGTTCGCCGTAGTCTGGCTGACGACCATCGTGGCCTGGCGTGCCCTGGGTAGCGACCCGACAGCCATGCACCTGGTCGGGTTCCTGCTCGTGCTGCCGCTTGCCGTTCTGTCGGGCATCTGGCTGTTGCGACGGCGTCGTCGCCGGCCGCAGGCCGTCGCCGCCACGGGGCCCGGTGTGCCTGTCGACGTCCCCGCTGCACCGTCGCCGCTCAGCCCGTTGCGCCTGTGTGCAAGCGCGCTCTGGCTGCGGGCCGGGTCTTCACCGGCCGAAGTCGCCAATGCCCTTGTGCGGCCCGAGCGTCCGCCCCTGCACGGGCACCTGCGTGACCAGGCCGGCTTGCCGGTGTTCGCCGCCGCGGTCGATGGCGTCGACCCCGAATCCATGCGCAGCGTATTGAAGGCCGTGGTGGCGGAGGATGCTGACCGCTGCTTCGACGAAGAGCGCTTGAGGGCGATGGTCCTGCTCGACCCGGTGGCTGAAGACCTCCTGTTCGCAGCGGCGGCCACGCTGGCCCCCGCGGCCGCAAATGATCCAGTGCCCGGGGCGGATCGTGGTCTGCATCCGCATGCGATGCACCATTCACGATCATCCCGGGCCGCGCCGCACGTGTTGGACGCCCCCACGCTGCGGGTGCGGCTGCTGGTAGCCCATGACTGGCCGGGCGCCGCACGTGACGTCGCCGCTGCCTGGCTGATGGCAAAAGCCACTGCGGTGGGTTTGGCCGCAGGCAGTTTCACCGTGGAGGTTTCCTCGGCCGAAGGCGCCTTCGACGCCTGGACGCTGATGGCCCGCCTCATGGACCCGCAGGGACAGGCGGCGCCCGGTGAGCACCACCTCGTGCTCGCCACCCATTCGGCGATAGGAGCCGGCGCCATCGCCAGGCTGGATGGCCAACGGGAGCTCCTGGTCAGCGGCCATCCCGAAGGCCGGATTCCGGGTGAGGGCGCGGCTGGCGTACTGCTCACGGAACAGCAAGCAATGAACCACGCGCCGGTGGACGCGATGCCCATCCAATTGTCGGGATTGCGGCAAGGCCCGGCAGGGCAGGGGCGCGGTGCGGGCCGGCTGCTCGGGGAACTGCTGGTGGATGCAATGGCGGCGGCGGGCACGACCACCGAAGCGATCCGGTTGGTGCTGACCGACGCGGACCATCGCCCGAGCCGGGCGATTGAAGTTGCCGGGGCAATGACGGCCGCACTGCCCGGACTGGACGCGCTCGAAGACTCGTTCCACCTCGGGGTTGTATGTGGCGACCTGGGCCCGGCGGGGCCGCTGGCGCTGCTCGCCGTCGCGGCCTCGCGCGCCATCGACGACGGGCCGGTACTGGTGGCCAGTGTTGCCGACCCCCGGCGCCGGACCGTGCTGGCGGTATCGCCGGGTCCGACCGCTGTCGACTCGATCAAACCCCTTCTTTCCGATGCCGCCGTCCCCGAGACGGCGGCTGCATGAGCTTCATGGACGATCCGCGATGAGCAGCTTCTGGATGAACCTTCGCTACTGGCTGATGGACTACCGCGTCCTTGCCGCACTGGGCATCGTCGCGGTCGCGGCGGTCGCCTGGCTTGGCATGGATGGACTGCTGGCGGCCGGTGGCTGGGTCCTGGTGGTCCTGCTGGCCGTGGCCATGCTTTGGCTCGTGGTGGTGGTGGTTCGGAAGATCCGTTCCCGCCGCGCCGCTGCACGGCTGGACCAGATGGTCGCCGGACACGCCGAAGACGCCGTGGCCAACGCCACGCCAGCCGCGCGCGCCGATACCGAACTGCTGCGTGAGCGGATGACCGAAGCGGTGAAGGTGGTGAAGTCCTCGCGCATCGGCCAGATGAAGGGGCGGGCGGCGCTGTACGAGTTGCCCTGGTACGTGATCATCGGCAACCCGGCTGCGGGCAAGAGCACGGCCATCCTCAACTCGGGACTGCGCTTCCCGTTCGAGGACAACCGCAGCAATGTCATCCACGGGTTGGGCGGCACCCGCAACTGCGACTGGTACTTCACCACCGAAGGCATCGTGCTCGACACCGCAGGGCGTTACACCGTCAGTGCCGAGGATCGGCTCGAATGGCTCACGTTCCTCGACCTGCTGAAGAAGCATCGTCCGCGCGCGCCGATCAACGGCATCATCATTGCCGCGTCCATCGCAGAACTCTCCGGCAGCAAACCCGAGTTCGCGATCGACCTGGCCAAGAACCTGCGCCAGCGCGTACAGGAGTTGACCGAGCGACTGGAGGTGCACGCACCGGTCTACGTGGTGTTCACCAAGGCCGACCTGATCGGTGGCTTCACCGACTTCTTCCGGGGCCTGGACCCGGCCGAGCGGGAGAATGCCTGGGGTGCGACGCTGCCCTACGACGTCGAAGGCAAGGCCGATGCGCTGTCCGCCTTCGATGGCCACTTCGACCAGCTCTGTGACGGCCTGCGCGAGGCGGGCCTGTCGCAGATGGCGATGGCGCGTGGTCGCGACATCGCACCGGGACTGCTGACGATGCCGATGGAGTTCGCCGGTATGAAGCCGGCACTGCGTACCTTCATCGCCACCCTGTTCGAGGACAATCCGTACCAGTTCCGGCCCGTGTTCCGCGGTTTCTACTTCACCAGTGCGTTGCAGGAAGGTGTTGCGGTGCAGCCCGCCTCCGAGCGGGTGGGGCGCCAGTTCGGGCTGGACGGAGAGCGCGACCCCCGGGAAGCGGTGGAGCCAGCCGACAGCAGCCACTTCCTGCTGGGCCTGTTCCGAAAGGTGATCTTCGCCGACCGCGCGCTGGTCCGTCAGTATTCCAGCCCGCGCCGCAGCCGCCTGCGGCAGGCCGCTTTCGTCGGCGCGGCCCTGGCGCTCGGCACCGCACTGACGGCATGGACGTGGTCCTACAGCGGCAACCGGCAGCTGGTCGCGGACGCCACTGCGGACCTGGATCGCGCATTGGTCCTGCAGCAGGACCGGGTGGACCTGCAGTCACGCATCGAGGCCCTGCTGGTGGTGCAGGATCGCCTGCAGCAGCTGGAGCACTACCGGCATGAGCATCCGCTCCACCTCGGACTGGGCCTCTACCAGGGCGATGCGATCGAGGCGAAGCTGCGTGCGGAGTATTTCCACGGCATGCAACAGTTGCTGGTGGAGCCGGTCTCGGAAAAGCTCGAGGGCTACCTGGGCCAGGTGGTGGCCCGCCGGGGTGAGCTCCGCTCCCCGTCCGCCCCGGGTGCTGCGGACGCCTCCACGGCGAACGCTGCGCAGGCGGCTGCGGCCAGCGGCAGCGCGCTGTACAGCGACCCGTCGCCGACCGACGCGCAGGACGCCTACAACGCCCTCAAGGCCTACCTGATGCTGGGCGAGCGGGAGCGGGTGGAGGCGACCCACCTGGGCGACCAGCTCACCCGGTTCTGGCGCGGGTGGCTCGAGTCCAACCGTGGTGCCATGCCGCGCGAGGACATGCTGCGGGCAGCAGGCCGCTTGATGAGCTTCCACGTGCAGCAATCGGCGAGCGATGGCTGGCCGCAAGTGGAGCTGCGCTACAGCCTGGTCGATGACAGCCGGGAAGCACTGCGGCAGGTGATGAAGGGCACCCCGGCGCGTGATCGGGTCTACGCCCAGATCAAGGCCCGCGCCGCAACCCGTTTCAGTCCGGTCACCGTGGCGGGACTGCTGGATCCCGCACAGTCCGGCGGCGTGGTCGTGGGCAGCTACCAGGTGCCGGGGACGTTCACCCGCGAGGCGTGGGAGGAGTACGTGCAGTCGGCCATCCGCGAGGCGGCGACCACCGAGCTCAGCAGCACCGACTGGGTGCTCGATTCGACGGTCAGCGACGACCTGACCCTGGCAGGCAGTCCCGACCATGTCGCCGAGGAACTGACCTCGCTCTACAAGGCCGAGTACGCGCGGGAATGGGCCCGCTTCCTGCAGGGCGTGAGCGTGGCCCGCTTCGATGGCTTCGAGGACGCGGTGGCAGGTATGAACCACCTTGGCGATCCGGAGCGCTCACCCCTGCGCACGGTGCTCCAGACCGTGAACGAGCAAACGTCGTGGGACAACCCGAACGCGGGTGGGGCGGCGGCGGAAGCCGCGAAGGGCGGCATCGTCGGCTGGTTCAACCGCGTGGTGATGCGGCGCAACCGGACACCGGTCAACCTGCAGGTCGACGCCGACGACATTCCGGCCGGGTCCACGGACGCCGGCGCGGTCGGGGCACGGTTTGCCGGCCTCGCCAGCCTCTGGGCCGCACAGGAGGGTGGGCAGTCGATGCTGTCGCGCTACTTCGAAGCGCTCGGTGGGATCCGCAGCCGCTTCAATGCCATCGCGACCGAGGGTGATCCGGGTCCCGGCGCACGGCGACTGATGCAGCAGACCCTGGACGGCGACGGCTCCGAACTTGCAGCCGCCCTCAAGCTGGTCGACGAGCGCATGCTCGATGGCCTCGACCAGGAGCAGCGCGATACGTTGCGTCCGCTGCTGCTGCGTCCCCTGGTCCAGGGCTTCGCGGCGCTGGTCGCCCCAACCGAGACCGAGATCAACCGGACGTGGGAGGCGCAGGTCCTGCAGCCCTTCCAGAGTGGTATCGGCATGCGCTACCCCTACGCCCCCGACGCAACCGTCGAGGCGGCTCAGGCCGATATCGACCAGATCTTCGGCCCGAGCGGTGCCATCGCACAGTTCGGCGAAACCGCACTGGGTTCGTTGGTCAATCGCCGCGGCAACATGTTGTCTGCGCGCCAGTGGGCGGATGTCGGCATCAACCTGCGTCCGGAGCTCCTCGCAGGCTACGGCCGCTGGGTCGGTGCCAGTGCGGCGGGTGCCGGGCCGACGATGGTGTTCCAGATACTGCCGATGCCGGCGCAGGGGCGCGAGTACACCTTCACCGTCGACGGCCAGCAGGTGCGCTACCGCAACACGCCTGCGCAATGGCATACGTTCCAACTGCCCGGTGAAGGCGTGCCCGGCGTCACCATCAGCGCCGTCACCGGTGATGGGCGCAGCATCAACGTGTTCGAAGCGGCCGGTGACGGCGCCACCGCGGAGATGTTCCGCGCCGCCAGCAAGGAAGTCGTCGGCCCGCAGCACTACCGGCTCAGCTGGGCCCAGGGCGGTGCAGAGGTTTCCGTCGAGTTGCGCATCATCTCGGTGGTCGAGCCAAACCAGACCGATGCGGCCGGCCTGCAGCTGCCCGCGCTGGTCGCCGGCGCGCTGCCGGTCGCTCCCGGGCCGGTACCGGCAGCGAATTCGGCCGCGGCGGGGAGCCGCTGATGGCCGTGGTCGAGGCGGCTTTCACGCCCAGCTACTTCGGGAAGCTACCCAGTCGGGGTGATTTCGTCCGTACCACCGAGGACCACCACCTCATGGCGATGCTCGATCGCTGGGCGGGCAACGGACTGGAACGACTGGCCGCCGATCCCGGCTGGAAACAGTTGTACGACGAGGCCCCGGCGATGCACTTCGCCTTTCTGGGGCCCCGCAGCCGATGGGTGGTGGTGGGCCATCTTCAGCCCAGTCGCGACGCCACCCAGCGGAGGTTTCCGTTCCTCGCGGCCAGCCGGTTCGAGGTGCCGGAGCCGCACTCCTTTTTGGCCCGCAGCCCGCTGGCGCTCTCCCGCTCGTGGACGGTGCTCGGCCGGCTGTCGCGGCATGCAGTGGCTGCAGAGGATGCGGGTGACGCACTGCGCGCGCTTGCCGAGGCCAGGGTGGTATCGAGCGCGGATGCGCGCACCTACGACGCGGCCTTCAATGACTTCATGGAGCTGCAGGACGTGGGCTCCCTGCAGGCCATGCTTCGCACCTCGGGCCACCCCGACCTGCAGCTGCGCTGGCTCCTGCCCGCGCTCGGCCTGCTGATGCAACCGCTGCAGACCGGTGGTGCCGCACGCATCGACAAGGCGCTTTCACTGCCACTTCCGCGGGACGTCCTGTACCGGCCCCTGGTGGCCGCATTCTGGATGGAGCTGCTGGCTGGGTTCCTGGGGCGCATGGAATTCGAGCTGTTGTTGCTGGTTCCCGATCCGGGCGCATCGGCCGCGCCGCGGCTGCTGGTCGGATTCAACGGCGGTGACGGACGCACCATACAGGCGGCGCTCGATCCACGGGTCGCTGCCGACGCCATCGTCCAGGTCGATGACGCCGGGTGGGTGGAGGAGCAGGTCGCCGAAGACTATGCGCTCAACAAGCTGGTCAGCTACATCGAGCGCGATGACCTGTCGCTGTGCTCGGCGCGCGCCGCCTTCAACCAGACATTCCTTGGAACCTGACATGCGCCTGCATCCGCTCAACTGTCTTCTCCTCGTTGCCCTGCTTGCTGGCGCCGGCACCGATCTTCGGGCGTCGCCGGCCAAGCCGGTCATCGCCAGCGGCACCGTCCCGGACGAGGCCACGCGTGCCGCCGTGCTGCAGCGCCTGCGCACGCTGTATGGCGCAGCGCGGGTGGTCGACCGTATCGAGGTCGGCTCGGTGATCGCACCGCCGAACTGGAGCGATCGCGTTGTGGGCATGCTGGGCGAAGACCTGCAGCGGGTTTCGGCAGGCGAGCTGGAGATCAACGGCAACGCCGTCCGCATCAGCGGACAGGTCGGCAACGAGGCAGTCCGCCAGCAGATAGCCGGCGGCATCGCCACCGCCGCCGGCCCCGGCTATCTGGTCAGAAACGCGCTCAGCGACACCGGTCAGGACGAACAGGCCGTGCTTGACGAAGCACTGGCCGACCGCATCATCGAGTTCCAGAGCGGCAGCGCCACCCTCGCGCCTGCCGGCCAGGCCATCCTGGATGAAATGGTGCTGGCGATGGCGCAGCTCGGGGACCGCCAGGTACAGGTCGTCGGCCACACCGACGATGTCGGTTCGCGGGCGGCCAACATCGCCCTGAGCATGCAGCGCGCGATCGCGGTCAAGGCCTACCTGGAGCAACAGGGGGTGGATGCCGACAACCTCAGCGTCCAGGGATTCGGCCCGGACCGGCCAGTCGCCGACAACGCCACCGACCAGGGCCGCGCCAGGAATCGGCGTATCGAATTCCGGGTGCTGTAGCGCCCCGGCAGACACACGGAGGCCACATGGAAGCCACACGCAAGGAACGCACCGCATGAGCACCAACCTCAAGACCCTGATCGGGAAACTCAACGCCCCGTGCCGGGAGGCGGCCGAACGTGCCGCGAACCTGTGCCTGGCGCGGGGCAACTACGAAGTCGACCTGGAGCACCTGTTCCTCGCCCTGCTGGAGCAGGCGCAAAGCGACGTGGTGGTGGTCGCCCGACGCAGCGGCCTGGGTGTCGATGCGCTGCGCCAGGACCTCGAAGCCGAGGTCGCGCGCTTTCGCAGCGGCAACACGCGTACCCCCGTGTTCTCCCCGCACCTGCCGACGCTGTTCGAGCACGCATGGCTGCTCGCTTCCCTGGACACCCAGACCACCCGTATTCGCAGCGGCCATCTGTTGCTCGCACTGCTGACCGAACCCGGTCTGGCGCAACTCGCCACCCGCGGGTCCGCACGCTTCGCGAAGATCAGGCTGGACGAGCTCAAGCATGATTTCACCCGCATGACGGAAGGGTCGTGCGAAGGCGGTGACGTGTGTTTTGCCGATGCCACGGGTCTGAATCCGTCCGGCCCAGACGGAGCAACGGCGGACCCCGGGTTGTCGGCAACGCCCGCGCTCGACCAGTTCACCACCAACCTCACCGCGCGTGCATGCGATGGCCACGTCGACCCGGTGATCGGTCGCGATGCCGAGATCCGCCAGATCATCGACATCCTGCTGCGCCGCCGGCAGAACAATCCGATCCTCACGGGCGAAGCCGGTGTCGGCAAAACCGCTGTCGTGGAGGGGCTGGCGCTGCGCATCGCGCAAGGCGACGTGCCCGATGTGCTGGCTGGTGTACAACTGCACACGCTCGACATGGGGTTGTTGCAGGCCGGTGCCAGCGTCAAGGGAGAATTCGAGAACCGCCTGAAGAACGTCATCGACGAGGTCAGGAAGAGTCCGCACCCGATCATCCTGTTCATCGACGAGGCGCACACCATGATCGGCGCCGGCGGCCAAGCCGGGCAGAGCGATGCCGCGAACCTGCTCAAGCCGGCGCTGGCTCGCGGCGAGCTGCGCACCATCGCCGCCACCACATGGAGCGAGTACAAGAAGTACTTCGAAAAGGACGCCGCACTGGCCCGGCGCTTCCAGGTGGTGAAGGTCGAAGAGCCGAGCGAACCGCTGGCCGCGGCAATGTTGCGCGGCATGGTGCCGTTGATGGAGAAGCACTTCGGTATCCGGGTGATGGACGAGGCGATCACCGAGGCCGTTCGTCTTTCGCACCGTTACATCAGCGGCCGGCAGTTGCCGGACAAGGCGGTGAGCGTGCTCGATACCGCCTGCGCCAAGGTAGCGCTTGGTCAAAGCGCGACACCTGCGGCAATCGAGGATGCGCGGAAACAGTTGGAGCGGCTGGGTGCCGAGCGTACCGCGCTGCAGCGCGAAGCCGCGGCTGGCGCCCGCCATGCAGAACGGCTGGCGGAGCTCGAGGCCGAACAGCAGCAGACGCGAGTGTTTCTGGGCGACAGCGAGAAGCGGTTGAAGGTCGAAGCGGACCTGGCCCGGCGAATCCAGAAGCTGCGCGATGGGCTGGAGACAGCCGCGCCTGCACCGGCAGGCGAAGGCCCTGATGCGCCGGTGGTGCCTGGCGAAGCAGACGGCGATACCGTGGTGGCCGCCCGTCCGAAGGCACGCAAGTCCACCCGCGTACGTGCCACGATCGCTTCCGCGGCCCACAGCCCGAAGTTGGCCGAGCTCGACCTGCTGCTGGCGGAGCTGCGCGCATTGCAGGGCGAATCACCGATGGTGCCGTTGCAGGTGGACGGGGCGGTGGTGGCCGAGATCGTCAGCGCCTGGACCGGCGTGCCCTTGGGCCGGATGGTCAAGGACGAGGTCCGCGTGGTCACTTCGCTGGCCCCACTGCTGGGCGAGCGGGTCATCGGGCAGGACCACGCGCTGGAGGCGGTGGCCCAGCGTGTGCGCACGGCCAGCGCCAAGCTCGAAGACCCGAACAAGCCGCGCGGCGTCTTCATGTTTGTCGGTCCCTCCGGCGTGGGCAAGACCGAGACCGCGCTCGCGTTGGCCGACATCCTCTACGGTGGCGAGCGCAAGCTGGTCACCATCAACATGAGCGAGTTCCAGGAGGCGCACAGCGTCTCGGGCCTGAAGGGCTCGCCGCCGGGGTACGTCGGCTATGGCGAAGGTGGCGTGCTCACCGAGGCTGTTCGCCGCAACCCCTACTCCGTGGTGCTGTTGGACGAGGTGGAGAAGGCCCATCCGGACGTGCTGGAAATGTTCTTCCAGGTGTTCGACAAGGGCGTAATGGACGATGCGGAAGGCCGCGAGATCGACTTCCGCAACACGCTGATCATCCTGACCAGCAACATCGGCTCTCCGCAGATCATGCAGTCATGCCTGAACAAGTCAGCCGCCGAACTTCCCGCGGCCGACGACCTTGCCGAGGCCCTGCGCCCCGTCCTCATGAAGACCTTCAAGCCCGCTTTCCTCGGACGGATGAAGGTAGTGCCCTACTACCCGATCAGCGACGAGGTTCTGGCGCGCATCATCGAATTGAAGCTGGGCCGCATCCGCGACCGCGTCGCCGCCAACCACAGGGCTGCCTTCAGCTGGGATTCCACCCTGGTGGACGCCGTGCTCCAGCGCTGCACCGAGGTGGATTCGGGTGCCCGCAACGTCGACCACATCCTCAACGGCACCCTGTTGCCCGAGATCGCGTCGTCCGTGCTGGCCAGGATGGCCGGCGGCGAAGCGATCGCGACGATCAAGGTCAGCGCCGACAGGAAGGGTGGCTTCAAGTACCGGATCCACTGAACCACAGCGGCGGGCGGGTTGCCGGTATCATTGGCACCCCAACGCACGGATGCGGGGCGGCCAACGCGGCCGCCAGGCGAATCGCAAGGAGGCGAATGCCATGGATGTCCTCGCCGGAGTACTGACCGCACTGGTCGGTGGGCCCGGACAACACGACCGGCTGCTGCGGCTGCACACGCCGTTGGGCCCCGAGGTCCTGGTCGCCGAATCGCTCGATGCACGCGAGGCGGTCGGGCCGTCGCCGGATGGCGTCACCGGCTATCGCCTGGCGCTGACGGCGCTGTCGGTGGACGCGCACATCGACCTGGCCGAGCTGCTGGGGCAACCAGTACTGCTGGAACTGCTGACCGACGTGGCTGGCGTGCACCGCCCTTTCCACGGCTACGTCACCGCGTTCGAGCGGATCGGCAGCAACGGGGGCCTTGCCCGTTACCGTCTGGTGGTGGAGCCATGGCTTGCGCTGCTGCGGCAACGCGTCGACAGCTTCGTGTTCCAGGACCTCACGGTGCCGGAGATCGTGGAGTCGGTGTTCGCCGACCATGTCGATGCCGGCGGGAAGCTGGTCCCGGCATGGCGCTGGGATCTCGCCGACGCGTCCCGCTATCGCAAGCGCAGTCTCGCCACCCAATTCGAGGAGAGCGACCTCGCGTTCGTCGAGCGCCTGCTGGCCGATGAGGGCCTGTACTACTGGTTCGAGCACGAAGGCGCGCCGGGTGATGACACCCTCGGCGGCCACGTGCTGGTAATCGCGGACCACGAACAGGCCCTTTCCGATGGCGGCGTCGTGCGCTTCCATCGCAGCGACGTGACCGAGCGCAGCGACAGCATCCAGCAGTGGTCGGCATCGCGGCGCATGCAGACCTCGCGGCTGCAACGTGCCAGCTGGGACTACCGCAGCCGCGGTCTGCGCCCGGCCGCCGCGGAAGCACTTGCCGGGGATGCGCCGGTCACCGAGGACATCGACACCGTTGGACCCTATGGTTGGCCGGACCGCGTGACAGGCGAGCGCCTGGCCCTGCAGCAACTGGAGGCCGCGCAAGTCGCCCGCCGGACTGTCAACGGCTCGGGCTCGTGGCGGGCGATGGCAGTGGGTTCACGCTTCTCCCTGGTACAGCACCCCGGCCACGGCGCGGGCAACGAGGACAACCGGTTCCAGTGCCTGCGGCTGCATCACCGCGCACGCAACAATCTCGATGCCGAAGTCCTGGCCCAGGTCGAGAAGCATCTGGGGATGGCCACCTCCTCCGCACTCCCGCTGCCGGGAGCATTCGCCGCCATGCCTGTTGGAGCCACGGAAGCGGACGGCGCTATCGACTTCTACCAGAACACTTTCGATGCCCTCCCCGCCGGCATCGCCTACCGCCCACGCACGCGCGACGGCTACGGCGAACGACTGCACCCCAAGCCGACGGCGCATGGCACCCAGACCGCCATCGTGGTCACCGATGGCCAGCCGGTGCAGACCGACCGCGACCACCGCATCAAGGTCCAGTTTCCGTGGCAGCGCGGCTCCAACGCCAGCAATCGCCAGCCGCACCCCTCGAGCGATGACAACGCACCCGGTGCCGACACGGCATGGACCTGGGTGCGGGTGGCAACTGCATGGGCCGGCGACAACTGGGGCAGCGTGCAGGTGCCGCGCCGCGGCCAAGAAGTGCTGGTCGCGTTCCTGGAAGGCGACATCGACCGGCCGGTGGTGATCGGCTGCCTCAACAATGGCCGAGGGCACGGCGATGCACCGCACAACCAGGTAGCGGGGGGCGCGGTCTGCGCCACCGGCAATGCCCCGGCGTGGTTCTCGGGGAACGACCACGATGCCGTCTTTACCGGCTTCAAGAGCCAAGCTCTAGGCGACAGCCAGACCGGTAGTGGTGGTTATCAGCAGTTGCGGCTGGACGACACCCCGGGCCAGGGACGGGTGCAGGCCAGCACCACCGAGCGCGACAGCACGTTGAGCCTCGGCCACCTCAAGGGTGGGCGCGACAACATGCGCGACGGTGAACGCGGTTTTGGCATCGAACTGTCCACTGCTGCAAACGGCGCTCTGCGCGCCGGAGCTGGCCTGCTGCTGAGCACCGACCACGCCCGTGAGCAATTGGATGCCGCCGCCGCGCATGCCCAGCTTGCGTCGACGGCGGAACTGGTCGCCGGCCTGGGCGAGGTCGCCCGAGCGCAAAGCGCCGAACTGCTCGACGAGCAGCGCGAGCTCCCCGCCCACATCGCACTGAAAGACTTGCAGGAGGCGTTGAACGCCACCGCAGCCGCGAGCGTCCCGGGAGCTGGTATCGACGGCGGGAGCGGCGAAGTTCAGGCATGGGCCATGCCGGCGTTGCTGGCCAGCAGCCCCGACGGCATCGTCAGCACCACCCCGGCCGACCAGGTGTGGGTGGCCGGCACGCACGCTACGCTTGCCGCCGACCGGGACCTGCAGTGGGTGAGCCAGGGCGACACCATCACCGCGGTGGGAGAGGGAATCTCCCTTTACAGCCAAGGAACAAAGCCCGCGGCGGGCAGGCCCAACCAGGAAACCGGTATCGCCCTCCATGCCGCCACGGGTGCCGTCAGCGCACGCGCGTGTGCCAACGAGGCGAGTGTTGCGGCGAAGAACAGCGTCACCATCGCAAGCACCCACGCCGACGTATTGCTATCGGCTCCAGGCAAACACTTGCTGCTTGCGGCAGGTGGGGCCTACTTGAAGCTGGAAGGCGGCAACATCGAGCTTGGTGCGCCGGGGACGATCGACTTCAAGGCGGCGAAGAAGGAGTGGACTGGCGCGCAGAGCGTCAGTGGGCAGGTGCCGAAGCTGGCGAAGGGCGAGTTGAAGTTATGCGAGGCTAGGACGCGCAGTGCGGATGCCAACGGCGGCGGCATGGTGGCCGTGGGATAGCCGAATGGATATCCAACAACATGCCATGCTCGACCATAGGCTTCTTCTTACCCAGGACTTCGCGCTGATCAACCCACTGCAGGTTGAGGCATCGCAGTGGCAAGACCTGGATAGCGAAGCGCTGACGCCTAAGCCACTCGCATCGCAAGCCCACCTCATGCCGCGGCTGGTGGTTCTTCGGGATGTGTCTGAAGCCCGTCGCGTTGAACTGATCGAACGTTCAGACAGATGGGCACGGGATTATGATCTACCGCTGTTCTCGGCTTTGCTCCAAACAACGGCACCTCGACGGCGCATCATCTCGCACCTGGTCGGAAAGATGCTGCTAACCACGCCATTGAAGCAGCAGATGTGGCTTCGCTTCCATGATCCGCGCGTCATTCAGCAGCTGTCCTGGCAATGGAGTGATGATCAGCTGCGCATCCTGCTTGGGCCGATTGACGCGTGGACCTGGTGCGATCCTCTGACGAGCCATTGGCGCACGCTGGGATCATCTAGTGCTCAGCCGCTGGTCGATAGCCAAATTCGCCTGTCGACAGTGCAACGGGATCAATTGCATCGGATGGAGTTGCTCAATCGCAGCTGCCAACGCCTCGCGCGTCGAATGAAGCCCGAGAGCGTATGTGCAGGGCTGGCGCAACGTCTCGATTTGAGCTTGAAGCACGCAATCGAATCCATGGGGCTGCGCGACCAAGACGATATCCGCCTGTATGCCGAGCACGCCGTGCAATACGGCCCGCATCTGCATCTGCATCCAGACATGCAATCTCGGCTCGAGTCGGCGCAGCGGGAAGAGCTCAGCTATACGCGGGCCTGCGCGGGCATGGATGACGTCGAATTACGGCGTCTGGCGGACGAAGTCGCCCAACGAGAACGGACTCTTCAATGAACATGTTGACCGCATCACCCGCCGCAACGGCGCCTTGCGATGACCTGAGCAACCATTGCCCGACCTGCGATCTGGTGGGTTTGCCGATCCTGCCGCTGCGCTACGCGGTGGCATGGGCCGGGGGCGATGTGTCCGACAACGATCTCGCACCGAGGCTACAGGACGACTTCAAAGCCGACGCCTATCCACAACTGCCCGAGGACGGGCCATCCCACTACACCCTGCGGCTGCTTCGCGGCGGCTACTTGTACGTGTTCGACCAGGCGGCCGATGAATGGAGTGCCTATGAGGTTGACGAAGGCGGGTACCTGTCGCGGTTCGACTTCGACTCCAAGTCGCCGCCGCCGGCCACCGGAGGTGCCATGCCTTGTCGCCGCCGCGCCGGCTACGCGATGGCGCGTTGTATCCAGGTCCGCAATGCCAGCAAAGCGTCACGGGTCTGGCTGGCCTTCACCGACACCGCCTGGACCGATACCGTAAAGGCCAATCATCAGGATGCTGGATACCGGGAACGGCATATGCGCAGCATCGACGTTGGCGACTGGATGGCCAGCCAAGGCAAGGCCGCGCAGGACCACACGGCTGACCTGGGCCGCGTGTTCGATATGGTCAGCGAGTACAAGATCTTGCCGCCTGCCCCGGTTCACTTCGATCTGGAGGAGTACAAGGCTCAATCCAAGAAAATCATCGACGCTGAGATCGACACTCTCTCAACTGTATCGGCGAGCGCGTCGTGGTCGTTCATTTCTTCGCCGTTCCCACTGGCTGGACGCAGCAAGAGCGACTTCCTCGGTCTGCTATGGGGGAAGGGTGCCGACGCCCCGCCCCCGGCGACGTGCCCCCTGATGGTCGCGCTGGACGACCCAATGGGCGTCGCGTCCGAAGTCGCGTCCCTGATGACCGACCGTGTGCAGGCCTTGATCAGCGAGAAGCAGCGGGTCCGCCCTTTGGCCGTCTCGGCGGCCATTGGCCAGATGCGCGAGGCAGTGGCCCAGCAAGCTGTATATGACTCCATCGAGATGATGGACGCCACCGCTGAACGCATGTCCGACTACGTCATGCAACGCACCGGTTCCCCGGTCATGCTCAGTCCAGCGCCTGAGCTGGATGCTGCCGACCTGAAATCTATCCGAGACAAGTCCTGGAATGACTACCTCGACAAATACAACGAGGATGCGCAAACGGCGTGGCAGCGCCAGCACGAAGCGGATATGCAGGCACTCGATGAGAAGGTGATCTTTCCCTTGGCAACTGTCCACGCCGAGTTGATGCAATCGGCCACGCTGCGCGACCACCTGATCTGCAACTACGATTGCGCCAGCGCTCACAGCGGCATCGGCTACCGTGCGGTGATTACCCGCGCAATTGCCGGAACCCAGGACAAGCGGCCCTGTGCCGAGCTCTACGAGCAATGGCTACAAGGCGATGTGGCCGATCGCAATAACCTGATCCTGCGTGCTTACGGGATGAACCAGGACCGGCATGCCGAAGCCATGAGCAAGGCTGCCGGTGAAGCCCGCATCAAGCCGAAAGAGCTGCCGCTGAACCCTTTGTTCGGCCTCTACGCCAGTGCTGCCGACACCGTCGGCCAGACCGGCATGGCCGCCACTGCGGCCGACCTGATTACCGAAACCGTTGGACCAATGGCGAAGGTTCTCGGACAACTGGTCGACGGAACGGTGTCGGCCGGCTGGCAAGGGCTGGTGGCGCTGGGAGTGGGTGTGGACCGGCCGCTGCAATGGGTATCCACCCGCGCGACCACCCGAGAGATTGTCACTGCAGTGATGGAGGCGTTGGCCGAATCCAGCGGTCGCCAGGTCCGGCGCCGCGCGGTCAAGCTGGAGCTGCGCCGCCTGCAGATCCTTGGCGTTGACCTGGAGCAGCGTCACTCCATCGAGTTCATCGGGGTCAAGCCCGACGGCAGCATCGTGACCAAGGCTGGACACAAGACCGACAAGGTCGCCTACATCCGCCAACGCATGGGCAACTGGCGGCAGATGATGACAACCGACACCCGCGCCGGACTCGGCGGCAGTTTGCTGCAGGGCTTGGCGATCATGCTGCTGTACAAGAAAGCCACCGGTGGCATGCGCCATGAACGCAGCGAGTCCTGGGTCCGGATGGGCGTGGCCAGCGTCGGCATGTTCGGCGGCGCAATGGAGCTGGCGGGCAAGCAGATGGAGCGGGTGGGGAATGCGAGTTTGCGGTTTGCCGACAAGATTCCTGTGGGGACAGCCCTGGCTGGAATTGGACGGGTCGTATCTGCTGGTGCCGGTGTACTGATGGGGCTGGTGGACATTGCGCATGCCTATCAAGAAAGGAAGGAGGGCAACAAAGCGATGTCACTTCTCTATCTCGGCTCCGCTGGTGCGGGTATTGGATTTGCGATTGCGGCGTACTTCACTGCGGTGGCTCTGTCGCTAGTGTTCTTCGTATTGGTCCTCGCCTTAGCAATCGCCATCATGTGGTTCGACGACACGCCTCGGCACAACTGGTTGGAACGATCGTTGTGGGGCAGCATCAAGGACGCGGACCAAAAGTACCGAAATGCGGAGATCGAAATGGACGAATACAAGCTCGCGATCGAGGCAGCCTAATGGCGTATCAGGGGTTGATCAAAAAATTTCCGGTTGACCGGTCGCTGACCGAGCAAGACCGCAAATATCAGCTTAAGCAAGATGAGAAATTGGAAGTCGAGCCGTACGCTGGAATTTCGATCATCAAGATCAACTCGACCTATCTGGAAGTCGTTGATAAATTTTTCCCGATGAAGGGCGGCGCCACAGGGTTTGTCGGGTTGATCCTTCTGGGCTTGATGGCCTTTGTGCTGTTTCTCTGGTTTCTCGTCGTCACCGGTGAAGATGCGGATAGCTTCTTTGCCGCCTCCACGACAATCATGTTCTCTCCGATTTTCGCGTTTGGCTTATGGGGGATTTTCAAGGAATCCTTTGCCTACACCCACTACCCCATCCGGCTCAACCGCAAGACCCGCACGGCCTATGTATTCCGCACTGATGGCACCGTGTTGATGGTTCCGTGGGACGATTTATTCTTCACGTTGGACTACGATCAGCAAGTCTCCGGCCGGCTTTGGGAAAACCGAGCGCACGTTCTTGAGCCGGACGGTAAGACCGTCCGCGAGACATTCGTGCTGGGCTTCAATAGTTCCGGCGACACCGAAGGGATGTCGATACTGCGTAGTCGTTGGGAGTTCTATCGCCGCTACATGGACGAAGGGCCGCCGGCAGTGACCAAGTACGTCAAGTACTGCATGCCGGTAGACGACCAGCGCGAGCCGTTTCGCGCTGGTTACGAAGTCATTTTCTCTAACTGGGAAGTTCTGAAGTCAAACCCCGTGCTTTCGATTCTCTGGGTAGTGATGTGGCCTTTGAACTGGCTGTCGGTGTTGGGCCGCTGGGTCGCCATGCAAACAAGCAAAATTCCGCAGTGGCCGGCCGAGGTCGAAGCCGCCAACGTCGTCGACCCCCGCGACCCCTACATCAAGGATGCCAGAATCAACCCGCCTGACTTGCGGTAGCAAGTGCTTTGTGCAATTGCCAGCCGCTCTCGCTTTGGTGGGCGGTAGCATGGAGATGATGGGTTCTGGTGGAGAATGGGCCAGCAAGCATTTCTCTGCCGCGTCCAACACGGCCCGTATCGCCAAGACTTGGGGCGGAATGATGCGGTTGTATGGCGGGTTTCTCGGTGGGGCTGTGGGTATTGTGGGGGCAGTATTTGACGGTTACTCAGCAATAGATGCCTTTTCGCGACGGCGTGACGCGTTGGGCATCGCGTATGCAGCTCGAATGATGGTGGTCGGCGCAGCGACAGTCATGGGTGCCACCGTCGCCTTCGCCGGCAGCGCTCCGTTTCTGAAGCGGATGATGCTGCGAGTCAGCAGTGCGTTCCTGAAAGAGCTTTTCCGGGTGGCGGCGCAGTTGGCAGTACGCTTGGCAGCAAGAGAGGCACTGCTATTCAGCTTGCGTATCTGGGGCGCCCGCCTTGGTTGGGCTGGATTGGCGGTTTCGGCGGCGATCGTCCTGTTGGGCCCGGATGATTTTGAGGAATGGTGCGAGAGATCGGTGTTTCGCAAGGACAAGGGCCAACGCGGCTTTTCCAACGAGGGTGCGGAGCTGGCCACGTTGGAGTCGGCGTTCAAAGGGATCGCAAGCTGATGTATCTGTTCGAGTGGGGCATCTGGAGCATCCGTTCCGAAAGTCCGCAGAAGAAGGCGCACGAAGAGGCGCTGGTCGAAAATGCTTTCGGTCCGAACTACTTGGAAGAGTTCTTGGGGCCAGAGAGAACAAATGAAAATGCGAAAACCGAATGGGGTCCAGCGGAGCGCGCCAGCGAACACCCTACCGACGGCAAGGCGTTCTATGAGGTCAACGACACCTTCATCGAAGCACGGGCCGCATGGCAGGAGGAGAAGAGGGGGCTGATGACGTTTTTGACGATCGGGCTCGGCTACGGCATTGGAATTTGCTTTTTTGGTTGGGTTTGTTGGCAGCTGTTTAACCTCGCGATATACGGCCGAACGACGGGGGGGCGAACAGCGGATGAAATGGGCGCTTGGTTCTTCCTCGTGCTCTTTGCCATCGTGGGCGTCGGGGTTGCCTACCTGGTCTGGAAGTACGCCCTCAAGTTCATCCGCACCGAACTGTTTACCCAACGCCACCTGCTGATCCGCTTCAACCGCAGGACCCGCCAGGTCCATCTGCACCGACCGAAGTACGCCGGTGGCATCGTCACCCTGCCGTGGGAAGCTACCTTGGCGGCGATCAACCCGCAGTTGCCCGACAGCCAGGGTTTGGGCGACACGCTGGCACTGGGATGGCCGCACGAACGCACGGGCGCCGGGTTCGATGAGATGGCTTTCGTAGGCCCACCGCTGGACGGTAACCGGGAGATGGAAGGCCTGTGGGAGTACATCCGCCGCTACATGGAAGACGGCCCGCAATCCGTTCCCAAACCGAAGTCGCTGCGTTCCCGCTTCCCATGGCCGTGGGACTCGCTAAAGGCGAGCCTCCACTTCATGCGCCCGATGTGGCGGCGCGGCGGTGGGTTGTGGGTCGTTATCGCCGTTCTTGTGCTTTCGCCGCTGATCGCGCTGCACAGCCTGAGCCACTGGGTCTCGATGCTGCTGTGCTGGCGCCCGCGCTGGCCCAGGGACATTCGTGAAGCCGGCCGGCCCGGCAAACCCGTCCCGAAGCTTACCGTCGCCGAAGACTACGGTCCCGAGATCGGCGGTTACCTGCGTGCCAACGCCGAGCGGGATGCGGAAAAGATGCAAGCTCGGATCGCCAAGAAAACCAGACGTCGCGCTAAAGCAGTCGCGTAGGGATCCCTCATGAGCGAGTGTTAGTACAAATCCACCGGATCCACATCCAGCGACCACCGCACCTTCCTTGCCTCCGGCAGCGCGTGTATCTCCCCCAGCGCCCGGTCCAGCACCTCGTGCAGCCCCGGCCGGTTCGGCGCAGACAGCAACAGCTGGCTACGCTGGTACCCCGCCCGCCGCGGCATCGGCGCCGGCAGCGGCCCGCTGATCTCCAGCGTGTCATCCGCCACGTTCGCGATGCACCGCCGCGCCGCCTGCAGGAATCCGTCCGCCGCTTCCACCTGTTTCGCTTCGGCCCGCAGCATCGCCAGGTAGGCGAACGGCGGGAATGCGGCGGCTTCGCGTTGCTCCAGCTCGGCTTCGGCGAAGGCGGGGTAGCCGCCGGACAGCAGGGTCATCAGCAGCGGGTGCTCGGGGTGGTGCGTCTGTAGCAGTACCTGCCCGGGGCGGTCTGCACGGCCGGCGCGGCCGGCGACCTGGATCAGCAGCTGTGCCAGTTTTTCCGGCGCACGGAAGTCGGCACTGAACAGGCCTTCGTCGATGCCGACCACGGCGACCAAAGTCAGGTTGGGCAGGTCGTGGCCCTTGGCCAGCATCTGTGTGCCGACCAGGATGCCGGGGGCGGCGCCGAACTCGGCCAGCAGCTTCTGCAGGCCGTCGCGGCGCTGGGTGGTGCCGCGGTCAATGCGCAGCACCGGCACGTCCGGGAAGCGTTCGCGCAGGGCTTCTTCGATGCGCTCGGTGCCGGCGCCCTGTGATTGCAGGGCCAGGCCGCCGCAGTCGGGGCAGGCGTTGGGGGCGGGCCGGCGGGCGCCGCAATGGTGGCACTGCAGCCGGCGGCCGCCGCCGTGCACGGTCATGGCGGCATCGCAGCGCTGGCACTGGGCGCTCCAGCCGCAGTCGTGGCACAGCAGCACGGGGGCGTAGCCGCGGCGGTTCTTGAACACCAGCACCTGGCCCTGGGCCTGCAGGGCGGCGACCACGGCCTGCAGCAGTTCCGGCGAGAGGCCGGCCTGCAGCGGGCGTTTGCGCACGTCCACCACGCGCACCGCCGGTGGCTTCGCCTCGCCGGCGCGCTGGCGCAGCCGCAGGTGCATGTAGCGGCCGATGCGGGCGTTGTGCAGGGTCTCCAGCGCCGGGGTGGCGCTGCCCAGCACCACCGGGATGGCCAGTGCCTTGGCCCGCACCAGCGCAAAGTCGCGGGCGTGGTAGCGGATGCCGTCGAGCTGCTTGAAGCTGCCGTCGTGCTCCTCGTCCACCACCAGCAGGCCGGCGTCGGGCAGCGGCAGGAATACCGCTGAGCGGGTGCCGACGATGACGCGGGCCTCGCCTCGCAGGCAGGCGGCCCAGGTGCGGGCACGCTCGCCATCGGACAGGCCGGAGTGCAGCACGTGCACCGGCACGCCCAGGCGGGCGCGGAAGCGCGACAGCAGTTGCGGGGTCAGGCCGATCTCCGGCACCAGCACCAGCGCCTGGCGGCCGCGCGCGAGGCAGTCGGCGATCGCGTGCAGGTAGACCTCGGTCTTGCCGCTGCCGGTCACGCCTTCCAGCAGCACCGGCTCGAACTGGCCGGCGCTGGCTAGGATGGCGTCGATTGCCTGTTGTTGCTCGGGGTTGGGGGTCGGCCCGGCCGCGGGGGTGGGCGCCAGTTGCGAGGCGGGCACGGCGATGCGCTCGCACATGCCGCGCTGCTGCAACGAGCGGGCGGCGCTGCGCCAGCCGTCGATGCTGTCGTCCAGCGCGTCCTCGTCCACCGCGCCGGCCTGCAGGCGCTCGGCCAGCCGTCTTGGTTTGCCGGCACGCAGGCTGTCCAGCCCGGTGCGGCCGGCCTCGGTCAGTTGCCAGGCCCAGGCGTGGGTGTCCGCCAGCGGCTCGCCGTGCCGGAGCGGGCCGGGCAGGGCGGTGGCGAACACCTCGCCGGCGGGGGCGTGGGTGTAGCGGATCAGCCAGCGCAGCGAATCCAGCAGCTCGCCCCTGAACAGGGGTTCGACATCGAGCACCGCCAGGGCCGGCTTCAGAGCGGCGGCATCCACGTCGGCCTCGGCCGGCAACCCGACCACCACGCCCGCCAGCTCCCGGGCCCCGAACGGCACCCGCACCCGGCTGCCGACCGCGGCGACGGGGCCGTCACCGGCGGGGGTGAGATAGTCGAACAGGCGTGGCAGCGGCACCGGCAGGGCCACCCGGAGTACGCCGCCGCCCGATGCCGGCCGGGACCCCCGGTCAGGCTCGGGGGCGGGGGCTGAATGGGGTGGATCGGCGGCCATGTGCGCAGTCTATCCGGGGCCCGGATCGTGCCGGTTCCGCAACCGGTCCAAGTTGCCGGCCATTGCTGCCTGTCATCTGACAAAGTGGCGCTAAGCCGGTGTTCCAAAAGGACATTCACCGTTATCCACATCTTCTGTGGATAACTCTGTGCATCGATCCCGAGAGGGGGTGCGCAGTGCCGGTAGTACAAGCAGGTGCGCCGGGTTGGCTAAAAAAGTGCCATGCCGGTAAATTTCAACGGGATCAACCACTTGGCCGTGAAACATTTGCAAAATATGGCGTCCGGACAAGCTGAACGGATGTTCATGACCATACGGTTACTGCTGTGCACAACCGTTCTGGCCGCAAACCCCCGTCACGCTTCATTCGCGTTGCTTTACGGGGGTTGTCAAGCCTCTTTGGCGGCTGCAGGGATGGCTATGATTGCGCCCATGGTGGATCTGTCCAGATGACCGGCCGCTCCGCCGGCCCCGAGCCCAATCGCCCCCGGCCGGCCCCGGTGCCCCCGGCGCTGGCGGCGTTCCTGCGGGGTGTCGAACGCCGCGGTGCGGTGCTGGCCGAGCTGCAGTGCGGCGACGCATCCACGGGCGATGCCGCGCTGGCCGCGGCGATGGCCCGGTTCCGCGACGAAGCCGCGCGCATGCCGATGGGCGACTGGCCCAGCCGCTTCTGGGCGATGCTGCTGGCCCAACCGGGGCTGCGCGGCCATACCGCGGTGGCGATGGAGCTGGAGGCCAGCGACCGGCTGGCGGAACTGGGCAGCGGCCCCCGCGCCGCGCTGCTGCTGCGGCTCGCCGCCGGGCTGCAGGAGGCCGAAGCGGCCAGCGTGCTGGGCGTGGCGCTGCCGAGCTACCGGCTGGCCCTGCATCGGGCCTTGCCGCGCCACCCCGACGGCAGCGCCGACCCCGATGCTTGGCAGCGCCTGCGCCGGGAGATCCACCGCCGCATCAAGACCCTGCCCCCGGACCGCCTGGCGCGGCTGGGCCGGATCCGCGAACGCGCGCTGGAAGGCGGCACCCGGGCGACGCCGGCAGCAGCCGCCGAGGTGGCGCCGCGCCGATCCAGATCCTTTATCGTGCGGCTGCTCTGGGCGCTGCTGACCCTGTGCGCGCTGCTGTTTGCCGCCACCTTCAGCGACCGCTTCACCGATTGGGCGGGGCTGGGGCCGGACCTCTCGGGGCCGCCATCCGAACTGGATGCCTCCCGCCCGGCGTCCCGTTACTCGGAAGAAGCCGGGCTCGTCGCCCATCGTGATTTCGAGCTGCTCGCCGAGCCGGCCGCGATGGAAGAGGCCGAGCAACTCGCCTTCCGCAGCTGGCTGGCCGCTGGCGGTCTGGAATCGCCGCCGGCCGCGCAACTGGAGGAGGACGAGTGAGCCCCCGCTTCGGGATCGCTCTTGGATTCCTCGCCTGCGCCCTGGGCGTGGCATCGGCGGGCTACGCGACGCCGCCGGTGCTCGAGGATTTCGCCGGGGTCCTGCCGCGCCTGCAGCCGGAAGACCGTGAGCGCCTGCAGGCCCGGGCGCAACGCTGGAGCCGCTGGTCCGAGGCCGAGCGCGCGGCCTTCGCCGAACGGGTGGCGCGTTGGGAGGCCTTGCCGCGCGAGGCCCGGGTGGAAGCCCGCGAGCGCCACGCGGCGTGGCAGGCATTGCCGTCGCAGGAGCGTGCCCGGGTGCGCGCGGCCGCCACTGCCTTCGCCGCCGCGCCGCCCGAACGCCAGCAGGAGCTGCGGGCACGGTTCGAGGCGATGGACCTGAGCCTGCAGCGCGGCTGGCTGCTCGGTCCGGAACTGGGCGCCGACTACCCGGACCTGCAACCGCTGCTGGCGCAGGTGCCCGCCAACGAGCACGAGGCGTTGTTGCAGGTATTGCGGTCGATGTCCCCGGGGCAGCGTCGCCGGCTGGCCTTGCTGGTGCAGCGCACGCCGCCGCAGGAGCGCGCCCAGTTGCGCAGCGAGCTGATGTCGACCGCAGCCGGCAGCCGCAACGACTGGCTGCACGATCGGCTGGACCGGTAGCGTCAGCCCTTGGCCAGGGTGGCCAGGAACATCAGCACCGACACCACCGACAGCAACACCATGTAGATGTTGCCGATCACCAGGTACTTCAGCACCGTCATCGGCCAGCCCTGCCCGTACACCCGCTTCTGCATCAGCAGCAGGTAGACCGGCATCCAGACCAGCAGCACGAACACGCCGATCCAGCCCAGGTGCGACAGCCACGGCAGCGCGCTCTCCGCCAGCGACCCCAGCCCCGACAACAGGAACATCGCCGCCAGCGCCAACAGCAGGAACACGTGGCTGTACAGCGCCACCACCAGGTGCTCCAGGTAGAGGCGGCCCTTGAAGACGTAGGCCAGCTTCAGCAACAGCGCGAACAGCGGTACCAGCAGGAACAGCGCCGACGGCAGCGAGCCCATGAAGGCCTGGATCCAGAGGTCGGGGCGGCCGTCCATGCGCTCGATGTTGTCGCGGGCGTGCACCATCTTGCGGGTCAGCCAGCGGTTGGCGAAGCCGGGCAGCCAGCCGACCTGCACCGGGTCGGCCTCCGGATCCCAGCTCCCTGTGCCGGCGGCGAACACCGAGCCGTTCGCGCCCGGCCCGATCGGCGCGATGCGTCCGTCGGGCGCGGCATCCCCGGACGTCGTGTCTTCGGGTGCGGGTCCAGCGCCCGATGCCTCGCGCAGTTCGGCGATGCGATCGGCGGCCTCGCCCCTGATCTGCACCTGCGTCGTGATCAGCGCGGTATCGACGCCGGGGACCTGCCGGGCGCCCTCGCGAGCCTATTCCAGGTCGGCCAGCATGCGGTCGCGGATCTCGCGCACTTCTTCTTCGGTGGTGGCCTGGGTGATCTCGCTGACATCGACACCAACCGTCATCGGCGTCGAGTCCAGGTCCAGGCTGAGCTGGCCGATGAAGAAGGCGAGCACGCTGAGGATCACGAACAGCCGCAGCGGCGCGATGTAGCGCTGGCGGTGGCCTTCGATGTAGCCGCAGGCGACGCGGCCGGGAACCATCAGGTCCCACAGGGTGCGAAACACCCGCCCGTCCAGGTGCCAGAACGCTTCGAAGAACTCCTCGATGGCGTGGCCGGCGTGGCGGATCGGGTTGTGCATCGACTGCCCGCAGTGGTGGCAGTAATGACCCTGCAACGGCGTGTCGCAGTTCTAGCAGGTCTTCGGCGCCGGCGGGCCGGCGTCGGGGGCCGGGGCGGTGCCGGCGTCGATCGTGGTGTCGTTCATGCAGCCACCCCCTCCGGTGCGCGTGGGCCATCGCGGCAGGCGCGCGACGGCGGCGGCTAAGATAGCGGGCCGCCACGACCCGGCGCCAGCGCCGCGCCCGCCTGCATGTTCCCCATCTCCGCCATCGACGCGCCGACGCCACCGCGCCTGGGTGCCGAGGTGCGCCGTACCGGCGTGCTGGCGGCGCCACTGGTGTTCGGCCACTTGTCCACCGGACTCATCGGCTTCGTCGACAGCGTGATCGCCGGCCACCACGGCACCGATACGCTGGCGGCGGTCGCAGTGGGCACGGCGCTGTTCTGGCTGCCGATGATGGTGCCGATGGGCACGCTGATGTCGTTCCCGCCGGCGGTGTCGCAGCTCGATGGCAGCGGCCGCCGCGACGAGGTCGGCGCGCTGTTCCGCCAGGCGCTGTGGCTGGCGGCGGGGCTGGGCCTGCTGCTGTTCGGCTTCATGACCGCGGTGGTGCACGCGCTGGGGCCGATGGGCATCGCGCCGGAGATCATCCCCGGCGCCACCGCCTTCATCCATGGCATCCGCTGGGGCGTGCCGGCGCTGACGCTGTACCTGTGCATGCGCTACCTGACCGATGGCCTGCACTTCACGATGCCGACCATGGTGCTCGGCTTCGGCGGCCTGCTGTTGCTGGTGCCGATGGGCTATGCGTTGACTTACGGCGCCTTCGGCCTGCCCGAACTCGGCCCGGGCGGCCCCGGCATCGCATCGGCGGTGATGCTGTGGGCACAGGCGATCACCTTCATCGTCTACCTGCGGTGCTCGCCCCGATTTGCCGGCTTGCGGCTGTTCGCGCGTTTCGACCCGCCGCGCTGGCCGCCGATCCGGCAGCTGCTGTGGACCGGCCTGCCGATTGGGGTGACGGTGGCGATGGAGGGCGGTTTGTTCATCGCCACGGCGCTGCTGATCGGCCGGCTGGGTGAGATACCGGCGGCGGCGCACCAGATCGCCATCAACGTCGCCAGCCTGTGCTTCATGATCCCGATGGGGCTGGCCGAGGCCACCACCGTGCGGGTCGGCCACGCGGTCGGGCGCGGTGATGCGGGCGGGGTGCGCCGGGCGGCGAAGGCCGGGCTGGTCATCGTGATGGGCACCCAGCTGTTCTCGGCAACGGTGCTGCTGCTGGGCAACGACTGGATCGTCGGTTTCTACACCGCCGATGTCGCGGTGGCTTCGCTGGCGGCGGCGCTGCTGCTGTATGCCGCCGCGTTCCAGTTTCCGGACGGGCTGCAGGTGCTGTCGGCCGGTGCGTTGCGCGGCCTGGGCGACACCCGCATGCCGATGCTGCTGGCGGGCCTGGCGTACTGGGGCATCGGCATGCCGCTGGGGGCGGGTCTGGGCCTGGCGCTGGGCTGGGGGCCGCGCGGCATGTGGGTCGGGCTGATCGCCGGGCTGGTGGTGGCCGCCATCCTGCTCGGCCTGCGCCTGCGCCGCTCCAGCAGCCCGGCAAAGCTGGCGCCTTTGCTGAACCGCTCAGCCACCGCGACCCCCGTGGCGATGGCACGGGTGACCAATGACGGGTGAGCGCGCCCGGCCACTCCGGTAGGCTTCGTGCATCCAATGGAGTTTCCACCAATGAACCAGCCTTCCCGTCGCGGCCCGATCGCACGCTTCTTCATCGGCCTGTGGGACGCGATGAACTTCACCCGCAGGTTGATCTTCAACCTGATCTTCTTCTTCCTGCTGTTCGCGATCCTGGCCGCGCTCAGCGCCGGCGACCGTACCCAGCCGCTGCTCGACCGCACCACCCTGGTGATCGAGCCGGAAGGCATGCTGGTGGAGCAGTACACGGTGGACCCGGCCACCCGCGCGATCACCCGCGCGATGGGCGAGGAGGCCACCGAGGTGCAACTGCGCGACCTGTTGCGCACGCTGGACGAGGCGCGCGAGGACGATCGCATCGAGCGCGTGGTGCTGCAGCTCGACGGCCTGTACGGCGGCGGCATGGCCAGCCGTCGCGAGGTCGCCGCCGCGGTGGCGCGCCTGCGCGAGAGCGGCAAGCAGGTGATCGCGTTCTCCGAAGCCATGGGCCAGGAGCAGTACCTGATCGCCGCGCAGGCCAACGAGATCTACCTCGATCCGATGGGTGGCCTGATGCTGGAGGGCCTCGGCCGCTATCGCCAGTACTACCGCGAAGGCCTGGAGGAGAAGCTCGGCGTCGACGTGCACCTGTTCAAGGTCGGCGAATACAAGTCCGCCGCCGAGCCCTTCATCCTCGACCAGGCGTCGGAGGAATCGAAGGAGGCCGACCTGTACTGGATGAACGACCTCTGGGGCCGCTACCTGGCCGACGTCGGCACCGCCCGTGGCATCGCCCCGGCCAGTATCGCCGCCGACATCGAGCAGTTGCCGCAGGACGTGGCCGCGGTGCAGGGCGACCTGGCCCGCTACGCGCTGGAGCACAAGCTCGTCGACGGCCTGAAGACGCGCGAGCAGCTGGACGACCTGCTGGCCGAGCGCGGCGAAGCCGACGCGGACGCCGAAGGCGGATTCCGCCAGGTGTCGATGGAGGGCTACCTCGGCCACCTGGTCAAGCCGCTCAATGCCGCCGCCGACCCCCGCCCGCACGTGGCGGTAGTGGTAGCGGCCGGAGGCATCACCGGTGGCGAGCAGCCGCCGGGCACCATCGGCGGCGAATCCACCTCGGCGCTGCTGCGCCAGGCGCGCGACGACGACCGGGCCAAGGCCGTGGTGCTGCGGGTGAACTCGCCGGGCGGCGAAGTCTTCGCCTCCGAGCAGATCCGCCGCGAAGTGGTCGCCCTGCAGCAGGCCGGCAAGCCGGTGGTGGTATCGATGGGCGACCTCGCCGCATCGGGCGGCTACTGGATCAGCATGGACGCCGACCGCATCTATGCCGACCCGTCCACCATTACCGGCTCGATCGGCATCTTCGGCATGATCCCGACCATCCCGCGCGCGCTGGACAAGATGGGCATCAACACCGACGGCGTCGGCACCACGCGCTTCGCGGGCGCCTTCAACATCACCCGCGAGCTTGATCCCGGGGTCGGCGAAGTCATCCAGTCGGTCATCGAGAAGGGTTACCGCGACTTCATCGGCAAGGTCGCCGAAGCACGCGAGATGCCGGTGGCCGGTGTCGACGAGGTGGCACGCGGGCGCGTGTGGAGCGGTGCGCAGGCGATGGACCGCGGCCTGGTAGACGAGTTGGGCGGGCTGCAGCAGGCCATCGTCGATGCCGCCGCGCGCGCCGAACTCGGCGAGCCGGGCGACTACCCGGTGCATTACGTCGAGAAGCCGGCCACGCCGTTCGAGCAGTTCTTCACCGGCTTCGCCCAGACCCGGATCGGCAGCGCCCTGCTGCGCGATTCCAGCCTGGCCCGCAGCGTGCTGGCCAGTGCGCTGCCGCAGGCGGAAGCGGACCTGAAGCTGCTGGAAGGCACCTTCAAGCAGACCGCCGGCGTGCCGGTGAAGTCGCTGGCCTACTGCTTCTGCACCCTGTGAAGGGTGCGGCCGCCGGCACCTAGCCGGCGGTTGGTGTCTCGGCCGCCTGCGGCTCTGGCGGCTGTTCCGGGTCCGGCGGGTTCGGCTTGCCGCAGGCGCCGAGCAGCAACACGGCGGCGCAGAGGATCATGATTCGCTGCATCGGGGCGTCCTCGTGGTGGCTCGCGGCTATCCTAGCGCGACCACCCCGACGACCCTGTGGAGCACCCATGGACCCCAAACGCTGGCGGCTGGACGGACAGCTGGCCCTGGTCACCGGCGGCAGCGCCGGCATCGGCCGGGCGATCGCACGTGAACTGCTCGGCTTCGGCGCCAACGTGCTGCTGGCGGCGCGCGACTCGGCAGGTCTCGACACGGCGCGCGCCGAGCTGCTGGAGGACTTCCCCGAGCGCGAGGTGGAATGCTTCGCCGCCGACGTGGGCGATGACGAGCAGCGCCGCGAACTGCTCGACTGGGTCGAGGACCTCGGCGACGGCAGCCTGCACATCCTCGTCAACAACGCCGGCACCAACACCAGCAAGCCGACCACCGACTACGGCGACGAGGAGTGGCGGCAGATCTTCGAGACCAACCTGTTCTCGGCCTTCGAGCTGTCGCGTTACCTGCATCCACTGCTGACCCGGCATGCGGCTTCGAGCATCGTCAACGTCGGCAGCGTGTCCGGCCTGACCCACGTGCGGACCGGCGCGCCCTACGGCATGAGCAAGGCGGCGATGCACCAGATGACGCGCAACCTGGCGGTGGAATGGGCCGAGGATGGCGTGCGGGTCAACGCGGTCGCGCCCTGGTACATCCGCACCCGCCGCACTTCCAGCAAGCTGGCCAACCCGGACTATCTCGACGATGTCCTGCTGCGCACGCCGATGGGCCGGGTCGGGGAGCCGGAGGAAGTGGCCGCCGCGGTGGCCTTCCTGTGCCTGCCGGCAGCGGGTTACATCACCGGCGAGTGCATCGCGGTGGATGGCGGCTTCCTGCGCTACGGGTTCTGAGCGCCGGCCCCAGTATCATTGCGGCCCCACGCGACCTTGAGCCCACGGCGCCTGCCGCCGACGAGCCACCGATGAGCACACGCTTTCCCGATTACCCGTTCACCCCCGCCCGCTTCGAGGTTCGCCCGGGCATCGGCATGAGCTACCTCGACGAGGGTCCGCGCGACGGGCAGGTGGTGGTGATGCTGCACGGCAATCCTTCGTGGAGCTTCTACTGGCGACGGCTGGTGTCGGCGTTGTCGGACCGCTACCGCTGCATCGTGCCCGACCATGTCGGCATGGGGCTGTCGGACCGTCCGGGCGATGACCGCTACGACTACACGCTGCAATCCCGCGTCGACGATGTCGGCACCCTGCTCGCGCACCTGGGCATCGACGGGCCGATGACGCTGGCGGTGCACGACTGGGGCGGCATGATCGGCTTCGGCTGGGCGCTGCGGGACCCGGCGCGGGTGCGCCGGCTGGTGGTGCTCAACACCGCCGCGTTCCCGTTGCCGGCGGCCAAGCCGATGCCGTGGCAGCTGTCCATGGGTCGCGATTCGAAGATCGGTGGCTTCCTGATCCGGCGTTTCAACCTGTTCGCCCGCGGCGCGGCCTGGCTCGGCACGGAGATGCGGTTGCCGGCGCCGGTGCGGCGGGCCTACGTCAAGCCCTATAGCGGCTGGGACGAGGCGATTTCGACACTGCGCTTCATGCAGGACATCCCGCTCTCGGAAGGCGATCCCGCATGGCGGCTGGTGGCCAAAGCCGGCGCGGCACTGCCGGGCTACGCCGACCGGCCGGTTTTCATCGGCTGGGGCCTGGCGGACTTCGTGTTCGACCACCACTTCCTGGCCGGCTTCCATGCGGCGCTGCCACGGGCCGAGGTGCATGCCTTCGAGGATGCCGGCCACTACGTGCTGGAAGACAAGGCGCCGGTGCTGGTGCCGGCGATCCGCCGCTTCCTCGACGCGAACCCGGAGTAGGGCTCAGGCGGCGAGGTCGTTGCCGCTCCAATCCGCCGGCGTCAGCAGCGGCAACCCATGTGCCACGCGGGCGCGGTCGCACTTCTCGCTGGCCTCGCCGAACTCCCAGGACGCGGCCACCTCGCGGCAGACGCTGGGGCGCACCGGGTGGATGGAACAGCGGCTGTAGACGCCGACTTCGGCATCCAGCGCGACGCACCTCGACGGCGATGACAACGTCCCCAGCATCGCCACCCGGTGCGGACCGATCGGCGTGGTGAGCGCGGGTGGAACCGGACCGCCGAGTTCGGACGCTGCCTCCGACCAGTGGAAGCCGACGCGGAACCAGGCGCAGCATGCGCCGCAGGACAGGCAGGGGTGGCTCATCGGTGCCCGGCTCGGGGGCATGGGTCGGCAGTTGGGGAAGCGCGATTCTGCGGTTTCCGACGGGGCACGCAAGTGCCGTGGCAACCCGGCCGACGAGCGTCGACAATGGACCGATGAACGAGCCCTGCAACATCGCCGCTTCGCTGCCGCGGCTGGCGGCCGCGCAGCCCGACCGCATCGCGATGCATTGCCCCGGCAGCCGCGGCAGCGACGGCCTGGCGCGGTACGACGTCAGCCTCAGCTATGCGGAGCTGGACACGCGCAGCGACGCCATCGCCGCCGGCCTGGCGGTGCGCGGCATCGGCCGCGGTACCCGCACCGTGGTGATGGTGCGGCCATCGCCGGAATTCTTCCTGTTGATGTTCGCGCTGTTCAAGGCCGGTGCGGTGCCGGTGCTGGTGGACCCGGGTATCGACCGGCGCGCGCTGAAGCAGTGCCTGGACGAAGCAGCGCCGGAAGCCTTCATCGGCATCCCGCTGGCGCATGCGGCCCGCCGGCTGCTGGGCTGGGCGTCGTCGGCGCGGGTGCTGGTCACCACCGGCCGCCGCGCATGGCTGGGCGGCAGCACCCTGGGCCAGGTCGAACGCGACGGTGCAGGGGTGGGTTCGCAACTCGCCGCAACGCTGCCCGACGATGTCGCGGCGATCCTGTTCACCAGCGGCTCCACCGGCGTGCCCAAGGGCGTGGTGTATCGGCACCGGCATTTCGTCGCGCAGGTGGACATGCTGCGCGACGCGTTCGGGATCGAGCCCGGCGGCGTGAACCTGCCGACCTTCCCGCCGTTCGCGCTGTTCGACCCCGCACTGGGCAGCACCTCGGTGATCCCGGACATGGACCCGACGCGCCCGGCCAGTGCCGATCCAAAGAAGCTGCATGCGGCGATCGAGCGATTCGGCGTCGACCAGCTGTTCGGATCACCGGCGTTGATGGCGGTGCTCGCGCGCCACGGCCAGCCGCTGCCGACGGTGAAGCGGGTGATGTCCGCCGGGGCGCCGGTGCCGGCCGCGGTGGTGGGAACGCTGCGCCAGCTGCTGCCCGCCGACGCCAGTTTCTGGACCCCCTACGGCGCCACCGAATGCCTGCCGGTCGCGCTGGTCGAGGGGCGCGAACTGGAGGCCACGCGGGAAGCGACCGAAGCCGGTGCCGGCACCTGCGTCGGCCGGCCGGTGGCACCGAACCGCGTGCGCATCATCCGCGTCGACGACGGCGCCATCGGTGAATGGTCGGACGGCCTGTGTCTGCCGCAAGGCGAGGTCGGCGAGATCACCGTCGCCGGCCCGACCGCGACCGACAGCTATTTCAATCGCGACGCGCAGACGCGCCTGGCCAAGATCGTCGAGCGTGGCGCAGGCGGCGCGGAGCATGTCGTCCACCGCATGGGCGATCTCGGTTACTTCGACGGCGACGGCCGGTTGTGGTTCTGCGGTCGCAAGTCGCACCGGGTGGAGACCCGCGAAGGTCCGCTCTACACCGAGCAGGTTGAACCAGTGTTCAACGCCCACCCACGAGTCGCGCGAACCGCACTGGTCGGCGTGCCGGGCGACGGCGCGCAAATGCCCGTGCTGTGCGTGGAACTCGCGGCCGGCGTTCGTGCCCGCGAGTGGCCGGAGATCGAACGCCAGTTGCGCACCCTGGGCGCCGGGCATGCGCACACGGCCGGCATCCACCACTTCCTGCGCCATCCCGCATTCCCCGTCGACATCCGCCACAACGCCAAGATCGGCCGCGAAAAACTCGCCACCTGGGCCGCCCCCCGCGTCGACACGGCGGCCAATCCTCCCGCCCTGTAGGAGCGGCTTCAGCCGCGATCGGTTAGTCGGTCGAGCGTGCCCATTCCACGATCGCGGCTGAAGCCGCTCCTACACACACCTACAATCCCCTCCCATGAAGATCCTGGTGACCGGCGGTGGTGGCTTTCTCGGGCAGGCCCTGTGCCGCGGCCTGCGCGAACGTGGCCACGAGGTCGCCAGCTTCAACCGCGGCCACTACCCGCAGCTCGATGCGATGGGCGTGACCCAGCATCACGGCGACCTTGCCGATCGCGACGCCGTACTCGCCGCAGCCGAAGGCGTCGAAGCGATCTTCCACAACGCGGCGAAGGCGGGTGCCTGGGGCGACTACGAGGGCTACCACCGCGCCAACGTGCTCGGGTCCGGGCATGTGATCGAAGCCTGCCGCGCGCATGGCATCGGCCGGCTGGTATACACCTCCACGCCCAGCGTCACCCACCGGGCCACCCATCCGGTGGAGGGCGGCACCGCCGACAGCGTCCCCTATGGCGAAGACCTGAAGGCGCCCTACGCGAGCACCAAGAAGATCGCCGAGCAGATGGTGCTGGCGGCCAACGGCCCGGCGCTCGCCACCGTCGCCCTTCGCCCGCGGCTGATCTGGGGCCCGGGCGACAACCAGTTGCTGCCGCGGCTGGTCGAGCGCGCACGGGCAGGGCGATTGCGCCTGGTCGGCAGCGGCGACAACCGCGTCGACACCACCTATATCGACAACGCCGCGCAGGCGCACTTCGATGCCTTCGACCATCTCGCACCGGGCGCCGCATGCGCCGGCCGCGCCTACTTCATCAGCAATGGCGATCCGCGCAGCATGCGCGAGACCGTCAACGCCCTGTTGCAGGCCGCCGACGCACCGCCGGTCGATGCCACGTTGCCGTTCGGCGTGGCCTACGCGATCGGCGTGGCCTGCGAGGGTTTGTGGACGGTGCTGCCGTTGAAGGGCGAGCCGCCGATGACGCGCTTCCTCGCCGAGCAGCTCGCCACCACCCACTGGTACGACATGGGACCGGCAACGCGGGACTTCGGTTACCGGCCGCGGGTGTCCTTCGAAGAGGGGCTGGCGCGGCTGCGCGAGGCATGGCGACAAAGCGGCGCCGCAGGTCCAGGCTGACGGGACCGGCCGCCCGACACAGCCTCTTCCAGGGCGCCGCCGCTAGAATGCCCGGATGACCGAAGACCAACCCCGACGCTCGCCCCTGGACGCCCTCAAGCCGGCGGCCGGCCGGGCCCTGGAAATCGCCCTCAACCGTGCCCTCGCGCTCGATCCGGACACCCGCCAGGCGCTGCGCGCGCTGGATGGCCGCCGCGTGGCGCTGCACGTGGCCTCGCCGCCGCTTGCGCTGCAGGTAACGGTGGCCGGGGAGCGGCTGGAGGTCGGGCCGGTCGATCCCGCCGACGAACCGCACCTGTCGGTGCGCAGCACCATCGGCGGGCTGGTGTCGCAGCTTCCGTTCCTGCGCAACGACGAAGCGCCGCCGGTAGGGCGTCTGCGGGTGGAAGGCGACGCTGATCTCGCGCGCCGCCTGCAGCGCTTGGCCGAGCGCTTCGATCCCGATTGGCAGAAGCCCTTTGCCAGTGTCTTCGGCGATGTCATCGGCGTGCAGGTCGCCAATGCCATCGCCGGCGGATTGCGCCATGCCCGTGGCGCGGCGCGCGATTTCGCCGGGGTGGCCGCCGAATACGTGACCGAGGAATCCCGCGACGTGGTGCCGCGCGCGGAAGTGGACGCGTTCAACGACGACGTCGACGGGCTGCGCGACGACGTCGAACGCATGGAGGCGCGGATTTCGCGGCTGCGCTCCCGGGCCGCCACGTGAGGTCGGCCCTGCGGGCCTGGCGTATCGGCCGGGTGCTGTTGCGCCACGGGCTGGACGACCTGCTCGAGGGCACGCCCGCCGCGCGCTGGCTGCGGCTGGCGCGGCCGTTCGTGCCGCGCGCGTCCGCGGAGATCGCGAAGCTGCCGCGCGGTGCGCGCCTGCGGCTGGCGCTGCAGGAACTCGGGCCGATCTTCGTCAAGTTCGGGCAGATCCTGTCCACCCGGCGCGACCTGATCCCGCCGGATGTCGCGGTCGAGCTGTCGCTGCTGCAGGACCGTGTCGCACCCTTCGATGGCGAAGCCGCGCGCGCGATCGTCGAGCAGGCACTGGGCCGCCCCGTCGCCGAGGCCTTCGCCAGTTTCGACACCACGCCGCTGGCTTCCGCCTCGATCGCGCAGGTGCACGCGGCGACCCTGCCGCCGGTCGAGGGCAAGCCGCCGCGCGAGGTGGTGGTGAAGGTGCTGCGCCCGGGCATCCGCCGCCGCATCGCCGAGGACATCGGCCTGCTGGAGGCGCTGGCCGGCGTGGTCGAGCGGACCCATCCGCGGGCCGACAAGATCCGCCCGCGGGAAGTGGTCGCCGAGATCCGCGACACCCTGGCCGCCGAGCTCGATCTGCAGCGCGAGGGCGCCAACGCCAGCGTGCTCCGACGCTTCTGGAAGGACAGCGACGACCTCTACGTGCCGGAGGTGATCTGGAGCCACACCGCCGAGCGCGCGCTGACCCTGGAGCGTGTCGACGGCATCCCGTCCGACGACATCGAAGCGCTGGACGCCGCCGGCATCGATCGCAAGGCGCTGGCGGCCAAGGGCGTGCGGGTGTTCTACACCCAGGTGTTCCGCGACAACTTCTTCCATGCCGATGCCCATGCCGGCAACATCTGGGTCGACAGGGACCCCGCGCGCAAGGCCAATCCGCGCTTCATCGCGCTGGACTTCGGGATCATGGGCCAGCTCTCGGACGAGGACCAGTTCTACCTCGCCGAGAACTTCATGGCGATCTTCAACCGCGACTACCGCCGCATCGCCGAGCTGCACGTGCAGGCGGGCTGGATGCCGGCCGACACCCGCATCGACGAGCTCGAGGCTGCCGTGCGCTCGGTATGCGAGCCGTACTTCACCCGCCCGCTCAGCGAGATCTCGCTGGCCGAGGTGCTGCTCAAGCTGTTCCGCACCGCGCAGCGCTACCAGCTGACCCTGCAGCCGCAGTTGATCCTGTTGCAGAAGACCCTGCTCAACATCGAAGGCATTGGCCGGCTGCTGGATCCGCGGATCGACATCTGGGCGGTCGCCCGGCCGGTGCTGCAGCGGATCCTGCTCAAGCGCTACAGCCCCGGCCGGCTGATGCGCGAGTTCCGCAAGCGTCTGCCGGAACTGGCCACGCACGCGCCGGAAATGCCGCGCCTGCTGCACGCTTGGTTGAGCCAGCAGGTCGAAGGCCGGCATGAACTGCGCATGCGCTCGCAGGACCTGGCCGAGCTCAGCCGCACCGTCGCCGAAGCGCAGCGCCGCACGGTCGCCGCGATCCTCGGCACCGGCCTGCTGATCGTCGCCGCGGTGCTGTACGGGCTCGAAGCCGGCGGCCCGACCTGGGCCTCTGTCCCGGCGTCGTCGTGGATCGCCGGCGTCGGTGGCATCTGGGCCCTGCTCGCCGCCTGGCCGCGGCGGTAGGCGCCGCGATGTGCACCCCCGCCCTTGTAGGAGCGGCTTCAGCCGCGACCGTGAACCTGTCCACCCGCGCCGCCTCCCGATCGCGGCTGAAGCCGCTCCTACAAAAGCGGCAGGCAGCGATGGGTACGAGGTGCGCGCCGTGACGGTTGACCCGGCGGCACTCGCGCTGGAGGTGCTGCATGCCGACCCATACCTGGCCGTGGTCAACAAGCCGGCCGGGCTGATGGTGCACGACAGCGCGCTGGCGCGTGGCGAGCATGACTTCGTTGCCGACCGGCTGCGCATGCAGTTCGACCGCCAGGTATTCCTGGTGCACCGGCTAGACCGTGCCACCAGCGGCTGCCTGCTGTTCGCGTTCGATCGCGACACCGCTTCCGCGCTGGGCAAGGTGGTGATGTCGCGCGAGGTGGAGAAGGACTACTGGGCGGTCTGCCGCGGGTGGCCGGAAGGCGATTTCAACATCGACCACGATCTCGACGGCGGCCCCGGCAAGCCGCTGAAGAAACCGGCGGTGACCCGGTTCGAGGTGCTCGCGCGCACCGAATGCGACTGGCCCTCGACCGGCTTCCAGACATCACGATATGCGCTGGTCTGCGCTCATCCGGAGACCGGCCGCTTCCGCCAGATCCGCCGCCACCTCAAGCATGCCTCGCACCACCTTATCGGTGACAGCAGCCATGGCGACGGCCGCCACAACCGCGCCTTCCGCATGCTCGGCATCCACCGCATGCTGCTGCACGCGCGGCGCCTGGCCTTCGATCATCCCAATGGCGGCCGGATCGAAGCGGTGGCGCCGGTGGACACCCAGTTCGCCAAGGCGCTGGCGCTGTTCGATGGCTTCGGCGGGACGTCCTAGAATCCCGTCATGGTCGAGGCCGGCAACATCACCATCCCCGAGTCGGAACTGGTCGAGCGCTTCGTGCGTTCGGCGGGGCCGGGCGGGCAGAACGTCAACAAGGTGGCGACCGCGGTCGAGCTGCGCTTCGACATCGCCACCTCACCCTCGCTGCCCGAGCCGGTGCGCGAGCGCCTGCTGGCGCGGCGCGACCGCAGGGTCACCGGCGAGGGCGTGCTGGTATTGAGCGCGCAGCGCTTCCGCACCCAAGACCGCAACCGCCAGGATGCGCGCGAGCGCCTTGCCGCCTTCATCGAGGCCGGCCTGCACGCGCCGCGCAAGCGCGTGCCGACCAAGCCCAGCCGCGGCGCGAAGGAGCGGCGGCTGGCGGGCAAGCGCGAACGCAGTACGATCAAGCAGGGGCGGTCGGGACGCGACTGGGACTGACAGTACCGGACCGCGACGACGGTACAGGGGAGCCGACGCGAACAATGCAACAGCCACAGCACAGCGGCGGCGGGGTGGTCCCCGAACTGCCGCCCAACGCGCCGCGGGTGCCGCCCGGCCGGTTCTCCCGATGGGTCGGCAGCACCGTGCTGCGGCTCGGGGGCTGGCGCGTTGTCGGGGAGTTCCCGGACATCGCGAAACTGGTGCTCATCGGTGCACCGCACTCCTCCAACTGGGATGGTGTGTGGGGCTTCGCCGCCAAGCTGGCACTGGGACTGGACATCCGCATCCTCGGCAAGGACACCCTGTTCCGGCTGCCAGTGCTCGGCTGGTTGCTGCGCCACATGGGCGTGATCCCGGTCAACCGGCGCGAGGCGCGCGGGGTGGTGGACCAGGCCACCGCTTTGCTCCGCGGCAGTGACCGGATGTGGTTCGGATTGGCGCCGGAGGGCACCCGCAAGCCGGTCGAGCACTGGAAGACCGGGTTCTGGAAGATCGCCCACGGCGCCGGCGTACCGGTGTTGCCGGTGTACTTCCACTACCCCGACCGGCGCATCGTGGTCAGCCCCGTATTCCAGCTGGGCGAAGACATGGCGGCCGATATCGCCCGCATCCGCACCTGGTACCGATCGGTGGGACGGGGCAAATACCACGACGCCTGAGCCGTGCCGGGGCCGCGTACCCGGCCGGATTGGCACGACCCTTGCGTACTCCTTGTGACGCACGTCGCATTCGGCGACGGGCCGGAGCAACGGATGCGACGAACAGACACCACTCGCCGGGCATGGCACCCGGCTCGCCGGGAAGGCGGCTGAGCCGTGGCACCGGGCACCTGGTTCATGGCGGGGCCGGCCGCGCTGCATGCCGCGGCCGCGCTGCGGCGCGCGCCCGACCTGGTGGTGCCCAACCCCGCCGAGGACTGGCGGCTGGCGCGCATCGACGTGGTGGTGCACGCCAATCGCGACCAGGCCACGATCGTCCATTGCCTGGCCTCCCTCCTGCGCCAGACCAGCCCCCCGCGACGCGTGCTGCTGGTGGACGACGGCGGGGCCGAACGCGACCACGGCAGCCAGCTGGCGCGTGAGTTCGCCCGGGCCAACGGCCTGGAGCTGCGGGTGATCCAGCGCAAATGGTCGATCGGCAAGGCCGCCACCCTGAAGCGGCAGGCCCGTGAGTTCACCGGCGACGTCATGCTGGTGATCGACGCCGACACCGTGCTGCAGTCCCCGCGCTACATCGAGCAGTGTATCTACCGGTTGTACGAGGGCGCCGGCATCGCCAGCGCCTGTGGCCTGCTGGAGCCCTTGAGGCCGGCGGACCGCAAGCGGCAGTCGGGCTGGCCGGCCTTCCGCAACTGGCTGGCCGGTGATGATTTCGTCGATCCGCTGTCCGGCGGGGACTACCTGCAGAAGGGCTGGCAGGCCTGGGGCGACCTTGGCGGCGCACACGTGGCGCGCCTGCAGCAGGGGCTGCTGGAGCGCGGCGCCATGGTCCGCCACGGCGGGATCCCGGTGCCCTCCGGTGGCGCGATCGCCTGGCGCCGGCGCTACCTGAAGGATCTGTTCGACCGCTACGAGCCAGTGCGCGGCGACAACCTGACGGCGATGGAAGACCACTTCATCGGGCTGGCGCTGGCCACCGAGGGCTACCGCAACATCCGGCTGCGGCACGTGCGTGCACGGGTGCAGTGCCCGGGCCCGGAACGGCTGCCCGTCGCCGCGTGGCGGGAGACCATCGCCCAGCTCCAGGGCGCGCACTACTTCGATGCGCTGTTGCGCACGCCGTTCCGCAACCTGCGCAACCGCTGGCCTGACTGGTGGGCTGCGCGCCGTGGCCAGTTGCCCGAGCGCCACCGCTGGGAGGAGCAGCGCAAGGTGCGCGAGGCCTATCGCCAGCCGTTTGGCGAATGGCTCACCCACCGCAGCGGCCGCCCCATCGGCACCACGCTGCTGCTGCTCGCCTTCGAGCGCGTCGCCTGGCCGACACTGCTGGCGGTGCTCGCCATCCTCGGGCAGTGGTGGGCGCTCACGGTGCTGGTGGCGGTGGAAACGGGAATGACCCTGGCCGCAACCGCATGGGTGGCGCCGCAGCATCCGTGGCGGGCGGTGCTCGATGGGCTGCTGTCGACGCCGTTGCGCTACCTCGCCTTGATGACCAGCCTGCCGGCCATGCTCTGGTTCGGCCTGCGGCTGTGGTCGCGCCGCGACTTCCAGTGGCACGCGCAGCGGGCGGCGGAGGGGCCGCCACGGCCAGCGGCCCGGCGCCGCCGGAAGCGACTCTGAGGCTCCCGGCTCACCGTTCCGATGCCGTCGCGTTCGAGCTTGGCCCCTCGCGCGTGAACAGGTCGGGCCGGATCAGCTCGGTGAACGCGCGGGCCTGCGGGCTCAGGTACTTGCCCTTGCGGACCACGACGCCGTAGCTGCGACGCGGGAAATAGCTGGCCAGCGACCGCGCGGCCAGCCGGCTGCGGTCGGCTTCGCCCAGGCAGATGGCGGTGACGATGCTGATCCCCATGCCCATTGCCACGTACTGCTTGATCACTTCCCAGCCACCCACCTCCAGCGCCACCGTGTACGGCACCCGCGCGCGCTGGAATACCAGGTCCACCAGCCGGTAGGTGGTCAGCCGCTGCGGCGGCAGGATGAGTCCGTAGGGCGACAGGTCCTCCAGCGTCGGCGACCTGCGGCGCGCCAGCGGGTGGTCCGGTGGCGTGATGAGCATCGGATCGAACTGCGCGACGGGGGCGTAGTCCAGGTCGGCCGGCACGTCGAGCATCGAACCCACGGCGAAATCGACCGCGTCCGAGCGCAGCAGCTCCAGCCCGCTCGCACCGGTCACGTTGTGCAGGTTCAGGCGCACCTCGGGATGGGCGGCGCGGAAGGCCTCCACCACGCGGGGCAGCAGGTAGAGGATGGTGGAGCTGCCGGCGGCGATGTTCAGCTCGCCCGCGTCCAGCCCTCGGATGCGCTCGCGGAACACGACGTCCAGGCCATCTACGCCCTCCACCAGCGGCCGTGCCAGCTCGTACAGCGCCTCGCCCTCCGGCGTCATCACCCAGCGGCGGCCGCTTCTCTCGATCAGGCGCACGCCCATGTCCCGTTCCAGCGCCTGCAACTGCAGGGTGACCGCCGGCTGGCTGAGGAACAGCGCCTCGGCCGCACGCGAGATCGAACCCAGTCGTACCGTCTGGCAGAAGGCACGCAGCGGCTTGAGCCGGTCGCCCTTGTAGGAGAAGCGGGGGCTGGCGGGCCGCCTGGATGGCATCGAAGACTCCGTAACGAGGAGGTTCAGCAACCCCGGAAGCCCAAGCCACGGGCGTTCGATAAGAAGTATTTGAACAACTTATAGATCGGATTGCTAAATCTTGTTTGTCATATACCACACGCCGGCGCATGTTCGGAGCCCACCCCAGCAGGAGCTCAGGCATGTCGGCAGTGATGGCAACCCCGGACGATTCGAACGCGGTGCAGCTCGCCGCGCAGGCAGCAGGGCAGGAGCATTTGCTCACGCCAGCCGCGCTGGCCTTCCTCGCCCGGCTGCACGAACGCTTCGAGCCCGTCCGCCAGGCCCGCCTCGCCGAGCGCATCACGCGGCAGGCTCGGATCGATGCCGGGGCCGACGGCCTGCCGGGCTTCCGCGACGACACCCGCACCATCCGTGAAGGCGACTGGAAGGTCGCGCCGCTACCGCAGGCGCTGCTGGACCGCCGCGTGGAGATCACCGGCCCGGTCGACCCGAAGATGGTGATCAACGCGCTGAACTCCGGCGCGAACTGCTTCATGGCCGACTTCGAGGACAGCACCTCGCCGACCTGGACCAACCTGCTGGCCGGGCAGCAGGCGCTGCGCGATGCCGTCGCCGGCACGCTGGAGTTCACCGGGCCCAGCCCCGACGGCACCGCCCCCGGCAAGCATTACGCATTGAAGCCGTCCGGGCAGCAGGCGGTGCTGCTGGTGCGCCCGCGCGGCTGGCACCTGGACGAAAAGCACGTGCAGGTGGGCGGCGAACCGATGTCGGCGAGCCTGTTCGACGCCGGCCTGTTCGCCTTCCACAACGCCGCCGCGCTCGCCGCGAAAGACCGGGGCCCGTACTTCTACCTGCCCAAGCTGGAGTCGATGGAAGAGGCGGCGCTTTGGAACCAGGTGCTCGGTCACGTCGAAGGTGAGCTGGGCCTGCCGGGCGGGCAGATCAAGGTCACCGTGCTGATCGAGACCCTGCCGGCGGTGTTCGAGATGGACGAGATCCTGCACGCGCTGCGCGGCCGGATCGCCGGGCTCAACTGCGGCCGCTGGGATTACATCTTCAGCTACCTCAAGACCTTCCGCACCGACCCGTCCAAGGTGCTGCCCGAGCGCAGCCAGGTCACCATGACCCAGCCGTTCCTGCGCACGTACTCCGAGCTGCTGATCCACACCTGCCACAAGCGCGGTGCCCACGCGATGGGCGGCATGGCCGCGCAGATCCCGATCTCCAGCGATGCGGAGGCCAACGAGGCCGCGCTGGCCAAGGTGCGCGCGGACAAGCTGCGGGAAGTCACCGCCGGGCACGACGGCACCTGGGTCGCGCACCCGGCGCTGATCCCGCTGGCCCGCAAGGTCTTTGACGAGCGCATGCCGACCCTGCACCAGCACCACGTGCTGCGCGAGGACATGGCCGCCTTCACCGAGCAGCAACTGCGCGACCAGCTGCTGGCCGTGCCGGTCGGCACCATCACCCGCGCCGGCTTCGACAACAACGTCGAGGTCTGCGTGCGCTACCTGGCCGCGTGGCTGGACGGCAACGGTTGCGTGCCGATCCATTGGCTGATGGAGGATGCCGCCACCGCCGAGATCGCCCGCGCCCAGCTGTGGCAGTGGATGCGCCATGGCCAGGCCGTCGATGGCGACGGTGAGCCGCGCCTGCACCTGGACGACGGCACGCCAATCGACTGGACCCTGCTGGAGCGATCGCTGATCGGCCTGCCCGCACGCCTGGGCGACCGCGCCGCGCTGCCCGGCGGCAGCCGCATCAACGAAGCCATCGGAATGCTCGACCGCCTCACCCATGCCGACGTGCTGGAGGACTTCCTGACCCTGCCGGCGTACCAGCGGTTGGATTAGTCCGCCGACCGCCCTGCGCCTGTCCCAACCCTGTAGGAGCGGCTTCAGCCGCGATCCGGAATCGGACGCGCGACGAACCATCCGATCGCGGCTGAAGCCGCTCCTACAAAGCCCCGAAGAAAGAAACCCCAGCCCCTCCCTACCACAAGCCCAGCCCCCACCTCGCCACCCAAGGAGCCACACCATGACCACCCAGCCGACCGCCGACCAGATCCGCCATGAATGGAACACCGACCCGCGCTGGGCCGGCGTCACCCGCCCATACTCCGCCGAGGAAGTGGTGCGCCTGCGTGGCACCGTGCAGGTCGAGCACAGCCTCGCCCGCCTTGGCGCAACCAAGCTGTGGAATTCCTTGAACAAGGAAGACTTCGTCAACGCGCTGGGCGCCCTGACCGGCAACCAGGCCATGCAGCAGGTCAAGGCCGGGCTGAAGGCGATCTACCTGTCGGGCTGGCAGGTCGCCGCCGACGCCAACCTCGGCGGCCAGATGTACCCGGATCAGTCGCTGTATCCGGCCGATTCGGTGCCGGCGGTGGTCAAGCGCATCAACAACACCCTGCTGCGCGCCGACCAGATCCAGCACGCAGAGGGGCAGGGTGATGTCGACTTCCTGCAGCCGATCGTGGCCGATGCCGAGGCCGGCTTCGGCGGCGTGCTCAATGCGTTCGAGCTGATGAAGGGCATGATCGAGGCCGGCGCCGCGGGCGTACACTTCGAGGACCAGCTGGCCTCGGCCAAGAAGTGCGGCCACATGGGCGGCAAGGTGCTGGTGCCCACCCGCGAGGCGGTCGAGAAGCTGGTGGCCGCGCGCCTGGCCGCCGACGTCATGGGTGTGCCGACGATCATCGTCGCCCGCACCGACGCCGAGGCCGCCGACCTGCTGACCTCCGACATCGACGACAACGACCGTGAATTCACCACCGGCGAGCGCACCGCCGAAGGCTTCTTCAAGACCCGCAAGGGCATCGACCAGGCCATCAGCCGCGGCCTCGCCTATGCACCCCACGCGGACCTGGTCTGGTGCGAGACCGGCAAGCCGGACCTCGAGTTCGCCCGCAAGTTCGCCGAGGCCATCCATGCCAAGTACCCGGGCAAGATGCTGGCCTACAACTGCTCGCCGAGCTTCAACTGGAAGAAGAACCTGGACGACGCCACCATCGCTGGCTTCCAGAAGGAACTGGCCAAGCTGGGCTACAAGTTCCAGTTCATCACCCTGGCCGGCTTTCACGCGCTCAACTACGGCATGTTCCACCTGGCCCACGGCTATGCCCGCCGCCAGATGAGCGCCTTCGTGGAGCTGCAGGAAGCCGAGTTCGACGCCGCCGACCGCGGATTCACCGCCGTGAAGCACCAGCGCGAGGTAGGCACCGGCTACTTCGATTCGGTTACCCAGGTCATCCAGGGCGGCAACTCCTCGACCGTCGCGCTCAAGGGCTCGACCGAGGAGGAGCAGTTCCACGGAGACCGCGCCGCGGCGGCCTGACAGCCCGGTTGGCCGGGACCTCCCGCGGCCCCCGTTGTTTCGTGGAGTCGGGTGCTATCCTGCCCTCTCCACGGATCCGGGGGTCGTGGGATGAACGTTGATCCCGCAGTGCCCTTGGCCTGCGAACCAGCCAACCAGAATGCGGGCACGGCCTTGCAAGATCCTGAGCAGGGCGCACTGTCGGCCGACGAATACGCACTCTTCGCGTCGGTGGCCCGCGTGCGCCGCGTCTACGCCGGCGAAACGCTGTTCCACCGCGGCGACCTGGGCACCACGATGTACGTGATCGCCAAGGGCGCGATCGAGCTGGATTTCGGCGAGGACCTCATCGCCAAGTCGCTGGGGCCCTGCGAGTTCTTCGGCGAACTCGGCCTGCTGATCGGCGACCACGCCCGCAGCGCCGACGCCCGCGCGATCGACGACGGCGAACTGCTGGAGCTCCGGCACGAGGAGTTCCAGCGCCTGGTGGAGATCGACCCCACCCTGGTGTCGTACTTCCTGCGCCGCGCCATCATGCGCGTGGTGTTCAACGAGCAGAGCCTGATCCGCCGCCTGCGCCGTCGCAACCAGGACCTGCAGTCCGCCCTCGACAGCCTGCGTGCCACCACCCAGCAGCTCAGCCGCACCGAGGCGCTGGTGCGCCGCGACGAGCTCACCGGCCTGTACAACCGCCGCGGCCTGCTGCAACACCTGCGCGAGCGCCACCGCAACGGCGCGACTTCCGGGCTCGGCCTGCTGCTGATCGACTGCGACCAGTTCAAGCGCATCAACGACGAGCACGGCCACCTGATCGGCGACCGCGTGCTGCAGGGCGTGGCCAACATCCTGCGCTCGGTGGCCGGCACCAACGACATCGCCTGCCGGCTGGGCGGCGACGAGTTCTGCCTGCTGGTGAAGGCGGAGACCCGCGAAGAGGTGATGCGTTACGCGGAGTTCGTCATCCACACCTCCCATGGCCTGCTGCAGATGCCGCAGCTGCCGCCGCTGATCTGCCCGATGAGCATCGGCGCCTGCCTGGTCTGCGCCGAAGGCGAATGGAACGACTGGTACGCCCGCGCCGATACAGCCCTCTACCGCGCCAAGCGACAAGGCGGGAACCGGGTCGAATGGCAGGACAACGCGCCGATCCCGGCCTGACGCCCGCATGACAGCCGCCACAGCAGCCATCGTCGCCAGCTCCGCGGAATCCGCCACCGGCGTACCGCAGTTGCGCACCATCCTGCTGACCGACCTGGTCGACTCGACCGGCTGGGTCGAACGCCTGGGTGACGGCCCGGCCGCCGAGCTTTTCCGCGCCCACGACCGCCTCGTCCTGCAGTTGCAGGAGCGCTGGCGCGGCCGGCTGATCGACCGCTCCGACGGCATGCTGCTGTTGTTCGAGCGCCCGATCGACGGACTTGGATTCGCGATCGACTACAACCGCGGCCTGCGTGAGCTGGGTGAGCCACACGGCGCCGAGCTCACCGCCCGCGCCGGCCTCCATGTCGGCGAAGTGCTCACGTGGCGCAACAGCGACGAGGCCGTGCGCGTCGGCGCCAAGCCGCTGGAGATCGAAGGCCTCGCCAAGCCGATGGCCGCCCGCCTGATGACCATGGCGCGGCCCGGGCAGATCCTGCTCTCGGCCGTGGCCGAACCGCTGGCGCACCGCGCCGCCCGCGAACTGGGCGAACGCGGCCAGCACCTGCTGTGGAAATCGCACGGCCGCTGGCGCTTCAAGGGCGTCCCTCAGCCGCAGCAGATCTTCGAGGTCGGCGAGCCGGGCATCGCCCCGCTGCGCGCACCGCCCAACAGCCCCAAGGCCTGGCGCGACATCCCGCTCTGGCGGCGGCCGGCGGCCCTGGCGGCCGAGGCCGCGGTGGTCGCGGTGGTCGCCATCGGCTTGTGGTTCTTCATGCGCCCGCAACCGGCGATCGCCTTCAACGAGCGCGACTGGGTGGTGCTGGCGGACCTGCGGAACCTGACCGGGGAGCCGCTGCTAGACGACTCGCTCGAGCAGGCGTTCCGGATCAGCCTTGAGCAGTCGCGCCACGTCAACGTGCTGAGCGACCTCAAGACGCGCGACACCCTGGCGCGGATGCAGCGGGAGCCCGATACCGAACTTGATCGGACGATCGCTTCGGAGATCGCCATCCGCGACGGCGCGCGTGCGGTCATCCTGCCCACAGTCACCGAGGTCGGTGGTCGCGTGCGTGTCAGCGCGGAGGTTATTGATCCGCACAGCCAGACGACGGTCCATGCAGAATTTTTCGACGGAAAAGGAGCTGGTTCGGCGCTCGACTCGATCGACAAGGTGACCGCTGCACTCCGCACCACACTTGGAGAGGCGTTGCAGGCAGTGGAGCGAGATTCCGAGCCTCTACCCAAGGTGACAACCGAGGATCTGGAAGCATTGCGAGCGTACGCCTTGGGGGAGGCCGCTTTCGCAAAAGGGGAATGGCGAGATGCTCTGGCGCTCTACGCGCGAGCAATCGAGTTCGATGCTGGTTTCGCATTGGCACATGTTGCAAGTGCTCGCGTCTACGTAGCGCTCAGCGATCGACCGGCCGCAGTGCCTCATCTCAAGCGGGCGATGCAACTCAGGGAGGGGCTCACACCACGCGACCGTCTTTACCTTGAGGCGTGGGAGGCGGAGTTGCTGAGGCCTGCCCTGGCACTAGAGCGCTGGAAGATGCTCGCCTCGGTCTATCCCGACAATCATGCTGGTGCTCAGAACGCAGCCATGCATCTGTTTTTTCTCAATGACTTTCAGGGGACCGAAGAGCAGGCGGCAGCTGCGAACGTCGCCCAAGCACCCCTAAGAGCACACACTCTGGATCTCATCGGGCGAAGTCAGCTGGCGCAAGGACAATTCGACAAGGCTCAAGCCAATTTCGAGGCTGCCAACGCTGCGATTCCGGGAGTGTCTGCAAGACGCGGCGCGACTCTCTTGGCTGTGCGTGGGGACGTCAGAACGGCCAGCGCGATGACCTCGGATGTGGGTCCGACGGGATATCAGACCAACGACGTTGTTCGATACATCGATTTGATCTCTTTTGCCGTCGATGAAGGCCGGTGGGAGCTGGCTCAATCGCATGTGTCGAGTGCACTTGCTGAAGTGGACGAGTCAACCTTCATCGAGCGTCAATTTTCCCTGATCGGTGCTTCCATTTCGCTAATTGAAGATCCGGAGGACTTCTCGGTCTCCGATTGCCGCGCGATCGCGGAGGCGGCGCTGACGGCGTTGTCTCTGCCGGATAACAGCAAAGCGCTTGGCAATGCTTACGCGGCCCTATTTGCCGCGTATCTGGCGCAGCGTGCCGGAGACAGCGCTCTGGCGGAGGATGTTCTACTGGCCCTCGAGCCCTACGCGACCACGTACTCCAACTCTATGGTCGAGAAGATGAGAGTCGTCGTGCGCGCAGGTAACGCCCGCCTGTCTGGAAACCCGGAAGACGCGGTGGATCTTCTGGCCCCCACGCTTGATGGAACAGAGCTCTTCCAAGCGCGGGTCGCAATGTATGACGCCATGTTGGCAATGGGCCAGCCCCGACAGGCAGTTGCCCACGCAGAGTGGCTGTCGCTACAGCGGGGACTTGCATATATCGAGAGCAATGGCTCGCAGGTCGCACAAAGTCTCAACGTGATGGATACGCGGTTAGCACATTTGTTCGCTGCAGAAGCATGGATGGAGGCGGAAGAGCCGGAAGCGGCCAGACGGCAGTTAAAAACTTTTCTGTCAATCTGGCCACGCGAGCGGCTGCCCCCCTACTTGGCCCGCAGGGTTGATGTGATCTTGCCCGCCTCGAAACAGAAGACCACGTGATGATCGCTCTGAGCCGTAAGAAAGTGCTTGAGTTCTTCTCTGGAGGCGGCGATCTCCTCCTTGGACGCGAGCTTGTTTGAGGTCATGCAATAGAACGCGTCACCTTCCGACGGGGGGAGGTTGTCGGCGCGCGTCACCGGGTGGGCGTGTCCCAGACGAGCAAGCGCGGCGGCAGGGTTCTCCTGAAAAAGCGACCTGAAGTCGTCGTCCGTGCTCAGCATCTCCAGCAGCTTGTCTGCGACGATTGCAGGCAAGGGAGCATGCGCGAAATTCTTCTCGCCCCGATCTGTCATCGAAATTTCCCCATTTGTATCCGCCATTTGCGGACGAAGAAATCTAACCGCGCAACTCCTTCCAGTACAACCTTCCCCGCCCGTCTCGGTACCTGAAATGCATGTTCGCCGCTGCTCCCTATTGTTCCTGGAAATGCGTGAGGATGTGCGTTTCGATTTTGCGTCGCTTCTGCAGGGGGGTGCTGGAGCCCGACGTTCACGTCGCTGCATGGCGATTGCGCCGCATCTTGACGCCGAAGTTGAAGTGTCGGATTCGGAGATCAGGGTGCTCGCCTGCATGAGCCCGACGACATGGTCGGAAGCTGCAGGCTTGAGCAAACAAATGCGGGAAGACCTTAGTAGATTGCTAGAGGTTGGACTACTCGTCTCTGATGAAGAGCAGTCTGCGGGTCACAGAAAGAAAGACGAGCAGCTGCGCGCGTGCCATTGGTGGGCGGGCGCTGCGCTCCTTCATCGCCAAGGTCGCTGGAAGGGTGTGAATGGCGACGACGCCGCTAGAAGCTCCGATCTGGTTACAGCTACCGGCCTTCGCAATCGCTTTGGGCCTCCCCCGGCACACGTGCGGGAGAGGGTTGAGGCGCCGTCAAGGCTGCCACTGCCGCGTGTGCCAACACAAGAATTTGACGCGCTGCTGGCGCGACGAGCCACTTGTCGAAATTTTAGCAGTCGGTCACTTGGTGAAAATCTATTCGCATTTATGCTCCAGCGCGTTTTTGCGGCCCAGACGCAGGTGCAGGTGACCGACGACACGGTCTTCCTTAAGAAGACCAGCCCCTCGGGCGGTGGCCTGCACGCGACCGAGGCGTACCTGATTGTCCAGAACGTTGAGGGCATCGCCCCGGGCCTCTATCACTACCACCCGGTCGACCACGCGCTGGAGCCGCTGCCGGCCCCGGACACGCCGCTGGCTGATTTCGCGAAGCTGGCACTGGCAGGACAGCACTGGTTCTCTAATGCGCCAGTGCTGGTGGTGCTGGCCCCGTGCTTCGCCCGCAGCTTCTGGAAGTACAGGCACCACGCAAAAGCCTATCGGGCGTTGATACTTGATAGCGGGCATCTGTCGCAGACGCTCTACCTGTCGGCGACGGATATGGGCCTCGGCGCCTTCGTGACCTCCGCCATCAACGAGATCGACATCGAAGAGGCGTTTGGCATGGATCCGCTGGAGGAGAGCCCGCTTGCGATCTGCGGGTTCGGCTGGCGGGCCGAGCGGATGGAGACCACCGAGTTCGATCCGGCGGGTGAGGTTTGGGAGGCCGGAGGGGAAGGGGATGCACCGTCGCCCCTTCCTGCGGCATAGTTCTTTCTTTGGGGAGTACACAATTGGAGAGGGGAATGGCTTTGAAGGCACTTGGGATGTTGTTGGCCGCGGCCATGTTGACGCTGTCGCTGGATGTCCATGCGGAATCCGCAGGTCCGGCACCCGCAGCCGCAGCCACGCCTGCGGTTGAGGAGTCTGATGACGAGCGGATGGTCTGCACCTACGAAAAGACGATCGGCAGCAACATGAAGAAGCGGATCTGCAAGACCGTCGCGCAGCGCAACAAGGAGCGCGAGGACTCGCGGGATGCGATGAACCGGTCACGTTCCTCCTGCGGCGAGATCGGCTGCGGGGGCAAATAGCAGCCGACGCAAGTACGGTTACGCCCCGCGCGGGACAGTACCCCTGTCCATCCGCCGGTAGCCGATCGCCTCGGTGAGGTGCGCCGTCCGGATCTGCGGGCTGTCCGCAAGGTCGGCGATGGTCCGGGCGACCCGCAGGATGCGGTGCATGGAGCGGGCCGAGAGCTGCAGTTGTTCAACGGCATGCTCGAGCAGACCGTGGTCGTTGCTGGCGAGCCGGCAGGTGGCGCCGGTCTCGGCCTGTCCCAGGCGGGCGTTCGGTTTGCCGGCGCGGGTGTCCTGTATGGAACGGGCGCGCAGGACCCGGGCGCGCACGTCTTCGCTGGGTTCGCCTTCGGGCGCATCGGGCCGTAGTTCCGCGGGCGGCAGGCGTGGCACTTCCACGTGCAGGTCGATGCGGTCCATCAGCGGTCCGGAGACGCGGCCGCGGTAGCGCCGCACCACATCCGGGCTGCAGTGGCAGCGTCCGCTGGGGTCGCCGGCCCAGCCGCAGGGGCAGGGGTTCATTGCGGCCACCAGCTGGAAGCGTGCGGGGAACTCCGCACTGCGGGCTGCGCGGGAGACGGTGACGACACCGGACTCCAGTGGTTCGCGCAGCACCTCCAGCGCGCGCCGCTCCCATTCGGGTAGTTCGTCCAGGAACAGCACGCCGTGGTGGGCGAGCGAGATTTCGCCGGGCCGGGGTTCCGCACCGCCGCCCACCAGGGCGACCGCGCTGGCGGTGTGGTGGGGTGCGCGGAACGGCCGAGTGCGCCATGCGGCCGGGTCGAGGCCGCGGCCGCTGATTGAAGCGATGGCGGCGGCTTCCAGCGCTTCTTCTTCGCTGGCCTCGGGCAGCAGGCCGGGCAGGCGGGAAGCCAGCAGGCTCTTGCCGCAGCCAGGGGGGCCAATCAACAACAGGTGGTGACCGCCGGCGGCAGCGACTTCCAGCGCGCGCCGGGCGTGCGTCTGTCCACGGACATCGCGCAGGTTCGGGGTCGCGGCGCGGGTCACCGCAGGTGCGACGGCCGCCGGCAGGGTCTTGCTGCGGTGGAGCATGGCGCAGACTTCCAGCAGCGTGCGGGCGGTGTAGGCATCGACGCGGCTGGCCAGCCCGGCTTCCCCGCCATTGCCAGCGGGAACCACCAGCTTCCGGGCGGCATCGGCCGCGGCGAGGGCGGCCGGCAGGATCCCGTCGACGCTGCGCAGCTCCCCGGTCAGGCCGAGCTCACCGACGAACTCGTAGCCCTCCAGCGCCTCCAGCGGGACCTGGCCACTGGCGGCGAGGATGCCCAGCGCGATCGGCAGGTCGAAGCGGCCCCCGCCCTTGGGCAGGTCGGCTGGCGCCAGGTTGACGGTGATCCTTCGCGCCGGGAACTCCAGCTGGGCGCACTGTATGGCCGCACGCACGCGGTCCTTGGCTTCGCGCACCGCCGTTTCCGGCAGGCCGACGATCGACATCGAGGGCAGCCCGCCCGCGAGGTGGACCTCCACCCGGACCGCGGGCGCACGCACGCCCGTTCGTGCACGGCTGTGCACGAGTGCAAGGTTCACGGGGAGGGCTCAGTGACGCGGCAGCGCGTCGTCGCCGGCCAGGGGCTCCGCATCGGACCCCGAAGCCTGGCGCGATGCCGGGGTGGGATCGATCTGTGCTTCCAGGTCCGCCACCAGCTGCTGCAGCTTTTCCAGCTTCTCGCGGGTCCGCAGCAGCACCGCGCGCTGCACCTCGAACTCCTCGCGCGTCACCAGGTCCAGGCGCGCCAGCCCCGACTGCAGCACCGACTTGAAGTTCTGCTGCAGCTCGTCGCGACCCTCGCGCAGCCCCGGCGGCACCAGCGTGCTCAGGCGGCGGGCGAGGTCGTCGATGTGGTTCAGGTCGATCATCGGGGTGGCTCCTTCGACAGTAGCGCCAGCTTCCCCTGCCCCGCGTCTAGGCGGCGTAGGCGGCGACCGCGCCGCGGTGTCGGAAAAACCCGACACGCACCGTGGGATTCTACCCGTGGCGGCGGTATTCCGGGCTGCGGCGGCGGCCTGCCGTCGGCTATTCTGGCCGCCTGTAACAGGAGGCAACCCGATGAAGATGGTCATGGCGGTGATCAAGCCGTTCAAGCTCGACGACGTGCGTGAGGCCCTGGCCGAGGCGGGCGTGGCCGGCATCACCGCGACCGAGGTGAAGGGCTTCGGTCGGCAGAAGGGCCATACCGAGCTCTACCGCGGCGCCGAGTACGTGGTCGACTTCCTGCCCAAGATCAAGCTGGAAGTCGCCGTGACCGACGAGCAGGTCGATGCCGTGGTCGAGGCCATCATGAAGGCCGCCGGCACCGGCAAGATCGGCGACGGCAAGATCTTCGTGCAGGACCTGGACCGGGTGGTCCGCATCCGCACCGGCGAGCTGGACGCGGACGCGCTGTAGTTCGCGCTTGTAGCTACTTCGCCAGCGCCTCGGCCACGAACGGCGGCAGCACCTGGGCGGCGGCGTGCATGTCGGCGCTGTAGTAGCGGTTGCCAAGACCGGCCTTTCGGGCATCGTCCGCGCGGAAATCGAAGCCACCGGACTTGCGCGCCAGCGTGCATGACCACCAGCCGGTCGGATAGCACGGCTGCGGGAACGGCAGGGTCTGGAAGGTCGTGAAGCCGGCCTTGCCCATCTCCCCGCGCATTTCCTTGATGAGGTCGAGCAGCACCAGCGGCGATTCCGACTGCTGCACCAGGATGCCGTCGTCCTTCAGCGCGCGGAAGCAGCTCTCGTAGAAGGCCTTGTTGAACAGCCCCTCGGCGGGCCCGACCGGGTCGGTGGAATCGACGATGACGATGTCGACGCTGCCGGGCTCGCAGTTCTTCATGTACGCCACGCCGTCGTCGAACAGCAGTTCGGCGCGCGGGTCGCCGTTGGACTCGCACAGCTCCGGGAACCACTTCTCGGCCATGCGGGTGACCTGCTCGTCGATGTCGCACTGCACGGCTTTCTCGACGCCGGCGTGCTTGAGTACCTCGCGCAGGGTGCCGCAGTCGCCACCGCCGATGATCACCACCCGCTTCGGGTCCGCATGGGTGAACAGCGCCGGGTGCGACATCATCTCGTGGTAGAGGAAGTTGTCGCGGCTGGTCAGCATCATCGCGCCGTCGATGAGCATCAGGTTGCCCCAGTCGGTGCTTTCGTAGATCTCGATCTTCTGGAACGGCGACTGCACCTCGTCGAGCTTGCGCGTGATGCGATAGCCGATGGCCGAGCCGGACGGGTCGAAGTTCTCGTAGTGCCACGTCGTCTCAGTGTTCATTCCGGTTCGTCCAGTGTTGGCAGCCACGGCCGGTTCGGCGAGGGCGTGGCAGGTGGGAGGGGGCGCGAATTGTAACCAACCCCCGGGGCAACACGCCGTGAGTCGAGGATGTCCCGTGACGGCCACCTCCCGGCCGGGGCGATAGAATGCGCGTCCCCCACCCCTGGTAGCAGCGCGATGTCCGACTGGTCGATTGATCAGGCCCGCAAGACCTATTCGATCCCACACTGGAGCGAGGGCTATTTCGACGTCGACGCCAAGGGCCGGGTCGTCGCCAGGCCGCGCGGTGGGCAGGGCCCGGAGGTGGCGCTGTCGGAAATCGTCGACGAGGCGCGCGCGAATGGCGCGCAACTGCCATTGCTGGTGCGCTTCCCCGACATCCTCGGCGACCGGCTGGGCAAGCTGCAGGCCGCGTTCGCCGGCGCCATGGAGGATTGGGAATATCCGGGGGGCTACACCGCGGTCTACCCGATCAAGGTGAACCAGCATGCCGGCGTGGCCGGGGTGCTGGCGTCGCACAGCGGCGAGGGCTTCGGGCTGGAGGCCGGCAGCAAGCCCGAGCTGATGGCGGTGATGGCCCTGAGCCGGCCGGGCGGCGTGATCGTCTGCAATGGCTACAAGGACCGGCAGTACATCCGGCTGGCGCTGATCGGCCGCAAGCTGGGGCTGCAGACCTTCATCGTGGTCGAGAAGCCCTCCGAACTGCCGCTGGTGATGGAGGAGGCCAAGGCCCTCGGCGTGAAGCCCGGCCTGGGCGTGCGCATGCGGCTGGCTTCCCTCGGGGCTGGCAAGTGGCAGAACAGTGGCGGCGACAAGGCCAAGTTCGGGCTTTCGCCGCGCCAGGTGCTGGACCTGTGGAAGCAGCTGCGCGATGCCGGCATGGGTGATTGCCTGGAGCTGCTGCACTTCCACATGGGGTCTCAGATCTCCAACGTGCGCGACATCGCCAGCGGCATGCGCGAGGCGGTGCGCTATTTCATCGAGCTGTCGAAGCTCGGCGCCAACGTACGCTTCATGGACGTCGGCGGCGGGCTGGGCGTGGACTACGAAGGCACCCGCTCGCGGAGCTATTACTCGATCAATTACGGCGTGCGCCAGTACGCCGGCAACATCGTGCAGCCGCTGGCCGAGGCCTGCGCCGAACACGGGCTGGTGCCGCCGCGCATCATCACCGAATGCGGCCGGGCGATGACCGCCCACCACGCGGTGCTGGTCGCCAACGTGTCGGAGGTCGAGCGGGCACCCGAGGGCCGGGTGCCGGACGTGCACGACGACGAGCCGGCGGTGATCCGCCACCTGCGCGACATCCACGCCGAGCTCGACTCACGCCCGGCGGTGGAGCTGTTCCACGAAGCCGCGCACTATCATCTGGAAGGGCAGTCCGCCTACGTGCTGGGGCAGATCGACCTGGTCCACCGGGCGCGGCTGGACGACCTGTTCTACCTGATCGCCCACGGCGTGCGCGAGCGCCTGAGCCCTGGCGAGAAAAGCCACCAGGGCGTGCTGGACGAGCTCAACCAGCGGCTGGTCGACAAGTACTTCGTCAACTTCAGCGTGTTCGAATCCATGCCCGATGTCTGGGCGATCCAGCAGGTGTTCCCGATCATGCCGATCGACCGGCTGGCCGAGGCCCCGGACCGGCGCGGCGTCATCGCCGACCTGACCTGCGACTCCGACGGCCGCATCGACACCTACGTCGAGGCCGAGGCGTTGAACACCTCGATGCCGATCCACGGCCTGCGCCCCGGCGAGAGCTACCGGCTGGGCTTCTTCATGGTCGGCGCCTACCAGGAGATCCTGGGCGACATCCACAACCTGTTCGGCGACACCGATGCGGTCGAGGTGCGGGTCGACGGTGACGGGCACCGCCTGGTCCAGCAGCGCCGTGGCGACACCAACGACGTGATGCTCGATTACGTGGGCTACCGCCTGGAGGACCTGCGCGCCGCCTACCGGGAGAAGCTCGACGCGGCCGGCCTGCCGGCCGATGAAGCGCGGCGGCTGGGCGATGCGCTGGAATCCGGCCTGACCGCCTATACCTATCTCGACGACACCCCGGCCGATTGACCGGATCCGATGACCGGGCCGCGTCCGCGGATGCGTGCCCCTTGCATGACAGCACAAAGAAAGGGCCGGCCGTGCGGCGACCCGGGAGATATGGATGAAAGTGGGATTCATGGGCCTGGGCGCAATGGGTGCCCCGATGGCGAGACACCTCCACGACGCCGGCCTGCTGGCGGTGGTCGGCAACCGGACCCAATCCAAGGCCGATACGCTGGCCGCCGAGCTCAAGGTGCGAGCCGCGCGCTCGGCCGACAACTTCGCCGACTGCGACGTGGTGGTGCTATGCGTGTCGCTGGACGCCGACGTGCTGGAGAACGCGGCGGCGCTCGCCCAGGTACTGAAGAACGGCGCGGTGGTGGTCGACCACTCCACCGTCTCGGTGCAGACCGCACGGCGGGTGGCGACGACCCTGGCCGAGCAGGGCATCGGCTTCATCGACGCGCCGGTATCGGGCGGGGTCGAGGGTGCGCGCAACGGCAAGCTGTCGGTGATGGCCGGTGGTGAGGCATCCACGCTGGAGCAGGTCCGCCCCGTGCTGGAGGCCTACGCGGCGCGCATCAGCCACATGGGCGATACGGGTGCCGGCCAGGCGACCAAGGCGGTGAACCAGGTGCTGGTGGCCGGCATCAACGAGGCTGTCTGCGAGGGGTTGGCGCTGGGCGAGAAGCTCGGGCTGGACCCGGAGCGGCTGTTGCCGACGCTGATGGCGGGCGCGGCGAGCAACTGGTTCCTCGACAAGCGCGGCGCCACGATGCTGCGCGGCGAGTTCACCCCGGGCTTCAAGAACGCGCACATGTTGAAGGACCTGCGCATCGTGCAGGCCGTCACCCGCGACAGCGGGCTGAGGTTGCCCGTGCTGGAGCAGGCCCTGGCCGACTACGCCGAGCTGGTGGAGAAGGGCCGCGGCGACGCCGACACCTCGGCGCTGATCACGCTCAAGCGCGGCTGAGTTCGTCTCCGGCGCTTACTGGACCTTGATCGCCATCGCCGGCAGCCCGCCGGCGTCCAGCTTGCGCTTGGCCTCGGCGAGGTCGCTGGCGGTGCCGTAAGGCCCCATGCGCACGCGGTAGATGGTCTTGCCGTCGATCTGCGCCGACTCCACCCGTGCGCCGAGCCCGAGCAGGGCGATGCGCGCCTTCAACTCTTCGGCCTGGCCGGACGCCTGGAACGCCCCTGCCTGCAGCAGGTAGCGGCTGCCGTCGCCGACGCCTGCCGCGGTGGCGCGATTGCCGTCCGGCTGGGGCGCGGGGGTGGCGGGGGCACTGGCAGGCCGCGGTGCCGGTTCGGTCACCACGGGCGCGGGCAGGGCAAGGTCGGCGGCATCCTCGTTGCGCGAGCCGGCCGGGATGTCTCGCTCGGCCATGCGCTCGGCCTCGGCCCGCTGGGTCGCGGCCAATTCCTCGTCGCTCATGCGGACTTCCTTGCCCGGCAGCAGCGTGTAGAAGTCGTACTGCGGCTCTTCGTCCTCGACCGGTGCCGCTTGGCGCGGCTGGTCAGCGCGGGGCACCCCGAGGTCTTCCTCGCCACCGGCGACCGGCGCCGGCCTGGCATCCGGGTTCGGGCGGGGCCGGAAGAAGCCGTCGCCATCGGACTTCAGCAGCTTGGGCATGCCCATCACCACCGCGATGGTGAGCACGATGCCCAGCACCATCCAGGCCCAGCCGGGCAAACCGTTGTTGCCCTGGTTGCGCCTGGCCTGTGTCTTTCCGCGTCGTGCTGCCACTTACATCACCTCGGGCGCGCTCACGCCCAGCAATTCGAGACCGTTGGCGAGGACCTGCCGCGTCGCCGCGGCGAGAACCAGCCGGGCGTGCCGCTGGCTGGCGTCTTCCACCAGGAACTGGTGGTCGTTGTAATACGTCTGGAAGGTCTGTGCCAGCTCAAGCAGGTAGGCCGCGACCTGGTGCGGCTCGAGGTCCCGGCCGGCCGTTTCCACCACGTCGGGGTAGCGCAGCACCGCCGTGACCAGCTCGTGCGCGGCCTCGTCCTGGAGGTCGAGTGGCTGGGCCAGCCCGTCGGCGGCGTCGTAGCTCAGCCCGCGTTCGGCCAGCTGGCGCATCAGCCCGCACATGCGGGCGTGCGAGACCTGCACGTAATAGACCGGGTTGTCGAGCGACTGGCTGCGCGCCAGGTCGATGTCGAAGGTGAGCTGCGAGTCCGGCTTGCGCGCGATCAGGAACCAGCGCGTGGCGTCGCGGCCGGCCTCGTCGATCAGATCGCGCAGGGTCAGGTAGCTGCCGGCGCGCTTGGACAGCTTCACTTCCTCGCCGCCGCGCATCACCGTCACCATCTGGTGCAGCACGTACTCGGGCCAGCCCTGGGGAATGCCCGCATCCAGTGCCTGCAGACCCGCCCGCACCCGCGCCAGGCTGCCGTGGTGGTCGGCGCCCAGCTCGGTGATCGCGCGCTCGTAGCCGCGCTGCCACTTGGACAGGTGGTAGGCCACGTCCGGCACGAAGTAGGTGTAGGTGCCGTCGGACTTGCGCATCACGCGGTCCTTGTCGTCACCGAAATCGGTGGTGCGCAGCCACAGCGCGCCTCCTTCCTCGTAGGTGTGGCCGTGGGCCACCAACTCACGCACGGTCTCCTCGACCTTGCCGTCGTCGTACAGCGAGGACTCCAGGAAGTAGACGTCGAAGCCGACGCCGTAGGCTTCCAGGTCGTCGTTCTGCTCGCGGCGCAGCCAGGCGACGGCGAAGCGGCGGACGGCGTCGAGATCATCGGCGTCGCCGGCACCGGTGACGCTGTGGCCTTCGACCTCGACGGTGGCGCCATCGAGGTAGGCGCGGGCGACGTCCTTGATGTAGTCGCCGCGGTAGCCGTCCTCGGGCCAGCCAGCGTCTTCCGGCGTGCGGCCCTGCGCGCGTGCCTGCACCGAGATGGCGAGGTTGTTGATCTGCGCGCCGGCGTCGTTGTAGTAGTACTCGCGCGCCACTTCCCAGCCGTTGGCGGCAAGTACGCGGGCGATGCAATCACCGATCACCGCGGCGCGGCCGTGGCCGACGTGCAGCGGCCCGGTCGGGTTGGCGGAGACGTATTCGACGCCGGCGTGGCGGCCATCCCCGGTACGGTTGCGGCCGTAGCCATCGCCCTGCGACAGGACCTCGCCGAGCTGCCGGCGCCATGCGCCTTCCGCCACGTGGAAGTTGATGAAGCCCGGGCCGGCGATCTCCACCCGTGCGATGTCATCGCTCGCGGGCACGGCGTCCACCAGTGCCTGCGCGATCGCGCGCGGATTGGAGCGCGCGGGCTTGGCCAGCAGCATCGCCGCGTTGGTCGAGAAATCGCCCTGGGCACGGGTCTTGGGCCGCTCGATCACGAAATCGGCGGTCTGGAGGTCGGCCGGCAGGGTGCCATTGGCGCGCAGTGCGTCGACGGCCTGCGCGACCAGCGCGCGGATGGTGGCTTTCACGGGGATCCTGCGGATGGAGCGGAACCGGGCATTTTACTCGCTATGCGCGGCTGCGTCCGGGAGAGCGCGAACGGGTTCAGACCCAGCCGCGCGCGGCCAGCGACACCGGCGGGCCATCGGCGATCACGAAGTGGTCCAGCAGGCGCAGGTCGACCAGTGCCAGCGCCTGTTTCAGGCGCGCGGTAACGGCCCGGTCGGCGGCGCTGGGTTCGCGGTTGCCGCTGGGGTGGTTGTGCCCGACGATCACCGCCGCCGCGTTGTGGGCCAGGGCCCGGCGCACCACTTCGCGCGGGTGCACCTCGGTGCCGTCGAGCGTGCCGCGGAACAGCTCCTCGAAGCCCAGCGAGCGGTGCCGGGTGTCCAGGAACATCACCGCGAACACTTCGTGCGGCAGCCCACGCAGGCGCTGGGCGAAGTACCGGCCGGCCGCCTGCGGATCGGTCATGGCCGCGCCACGTTCGAGGTCCGCCGAAAGGTGGCGATGGCCCAGTTCCAGCGCGGCGGAAATCGCGCAGGCGCGTGCCGGCCCCAGCCCGGGCAGCTCGGCCAATTGCCGGGGCGTCCGCTCCAGCAATGCCCGCAGCGGCCCGTGTGCTCCGAGCAGGTCGCGCGCCGTGCCGACGGCGTCGCGGCCGCGCAGGCCGGAGCCCAGGAAGATCGCCAGCAGCTCGGCATCGGACAGTGCGGAAGCACCGCGTGACAGCAGCTTCTCGCGGGGACGCTCGTCGACCGGCCAGTCCCGGATGTGCATGCCAAGGCTCCTGTAGCGGCCCTCCATGCTGGTGGCCGGGCGGGGTCGCTGCCACCAGCCGTGTCCACGGCATCGGGTAAGCTAAGCGTCGATTCCGGCGTCAGGAAAACCCCAAGGTGCCAGCCCTCCAGGACCAGAAGATCCTGCTGTGCGTATGTGGTGGCATCGCCGCCTACAAGGCCGCGGTGCTGGTCCGCAGGCTGGGGGACGCCGGGGCCCGCGTGCAGGTGGCCATGACCGACAACGCCCAGCGTTTCGTCGGCCCCGCCACCTTCCAGGCCCTGTCCGGCCTGCCGGTCCGCACTTCCCTGTGGGACGAGGCGGCCGAAGCGGCGATGGGGCACATCGAGCTGGCGCGCTGGCCGGACCGCATCGTCATCGCCCCGGCCACCGCCAACACCATTGCCCGGCTCGCACACGGCTTCGCGGACGACCTGGTCAGCACCCTATGCCTGGCGTCCGATGCGCCGGTTGCGATCGCCCCGGCGATGAACCGGCTGATGTGGGCCCACCCGGCCACCCGCGCCAACGTGGAGACGCTTCGCGGGCGCGGCGTGATGGTGCTCGGACCGGATTCGGGCGGACAGGCCTGCGGTGAGACCGGTGAAGGCCGGATGCTGGAGCCGGAGTCGATCGTTGCGGCCCTGGTGCGGGAGTCGGCGTGAGCGCGGCATCACTGTCCGGCCGTCGCATCCTGGTCAGTGCCGGGCCCACCTACGAAGACATCGACCCGGTGCGTTTCCTGGGCAATCGCAGCAGCGGCAAGATGGGTTTCGCCATCGCCACCGCCGCTGCCCGGCGGGGTGCGCAGGTGCTGCTGGTGGCGGGGCCGGTGTCCCTGCCGACGCCCGAGGGCGTGGAACGCGTCGACGTGCGTTCGGCCGCGGAGATGCACCGTGCGGTAATGGCCGCGCTGCCCGCCGACGTCTACATCGGCGCGGCGGCCGTGGCCGACTTCACCCCGGCCCAGGTTGTCGGCGACAAGATCAAGAAGCGACCCGGCGAAGAAGGCCTGGTGCTGGAGCTGGTGCGCACCCGCGACATCCTCGCCGAGGTGGCCAGCCATGCGCGACGGCCGGCACTCGTGGTCGGCTTCGCCGCCGAGACCAGCCATGTCGAGGAGTACGCCCGCGGCAAGCTGGAGCGCAAGAAGCTTGACCTCATCTGCGCGAACCGTGTCGGTGTTCCCGGCAGCGGCTTCGAGTGCGATGACAATACGCTGCTGGTCTACGGGGCCGGGTTCGAGCAGGTGCTGGGGCCGGCCTCGAAAACCGAGCTGGCCGACGCCCTGCTCGACCTGGTCGCAGCCCGCTGAGCCATCCCCGGTTGTACCTATCGCGGGGGCCCTCCCCGGGTGGCCCCGGCACGAACGGAGTCAACGATGCACCACACGCTCCAGCTCAAGATCCTCGACCCGCGCTTCGGTGGGCAATGGCCATTGCCGGCGTATGCCACCGCCGCCAGCGCCGGCCTTGACCTGCGCGCCGCACTGGACGAGTCCCTGGAACTGCAGCCCGGCGATACCGCGCTGGTGCCCTCCGGGCTGGCCATCCACCTGGGCGATCCCGGGTTGTGCGCGGTCATCCTTCCGCGCTCGGGGCTCGGCCACAAGCATGGCATCGTGCTGGGCAACGGCACCGGCCTGATCGATGCCGATTACCAGGGCCCGCTGATGATCAGCGTATGGCATCGGGGCAAGGAGCCTTTTACAGTGGAGCCGGGGGATCGGATCGCCCAGCTGGTCGTGCTGCCGATCGTGCGCGCGCAGCTGCAGGTGGTCGAAGGATTCGAAACCAGTGACCGCGGTTCCGGCGGCTTCGGCCACACCGGCGTACGTTGAGCGCGGGATGCAGTGATCCGGGCGAGCAGTCCCGGTCGGGATATTCAGGGGAAGGTCGATGGTCGATTTGAAAATGGAACGCCCGCAGGTCTCGGTGGCGGAACTGAAGCCGCTGCTGACCGCGTTGGCGGTCGCCTTGCTGCTGCTGGCTGCGTGGATAGCGTGGGGCGTATGGCAGCAGTACGACGACGGCGCGCGCCGGGAGGCGGTGCAGTCTGCGCGCGATGGCGCCGTGGCGGCCGTCGAGGCGAACCTGTCGGAGGAGAAGGAACGTTTCGCCCAGCAGTTGGCCAATCCGCTGTTGCAGCGGGCGCTGGCCGAAGGCGACCTTGACCGTGCCGGTGCCCTGCTGCAGGGCGGGTGGCCGGGCGCCACCGACGGCGCCGTGGTGCCTTCGGAACTCGATGCCGCGTACGCCGCGTTGCCGGAAGCCGGATACGGGCGTGTCGCCACGCTCGAGACCGCCCTGGTCCAGGACCGGCCGGTGGCACGGGTGATCCAGGCCGCCGAAGGGCCGCGCCTGGCGGTTGCGGGCCCCGTCCGTCTCCAGGACCGGCTCGTCGGCGTCGGCATCGTGCACCTGCCGCTCAAGACGGTGGCGGGCCCGGTGGAGACCGCACAGGTCGGGTCGAGCACTTATCTCGCCCTGCGGCAGTCGGGGGCCAGCATCCTGGAGCGTGGCGACAGCAGCCTGGCGCGCGCCGCCGAGCGCATGGCCGTCCCGGTGGCCGACAGCGAGCTGCGCGTGGCCGCTGCGGTGCCTGCGGTGTCCGCGGCTCCCTTCGGGCTGGGAACCGTGGGCGGCGCCATCGCCGTGGCGGTGCTTGTCCTGCTGGCGCTGCTCGCATTGCGCGCCCCGCAACTGGCGGCAGGTCGCCGCCGCGGCGATGACGTCGACGCAACGGCGCCCGAACTAACGTTGGAGGAATCTTCACGGCAGGACGTCCTGCAGAGCGACGAGGAGCTTCCCCTGGACACCACGACCACTTCCGCAGCGGCCGGAACCAGTGCGGCCGGCAGCGCCGCCACCGGCATCGAGATCGACCGCGGCATCTTCCGCGCCTATGACATCCGCGGCATCGTCGGCCGCGACCTCTCACCCGCGGTCGCCGAACTCATCGGCCATGCCATCGGCACGGTGATGCACGAGCGCGACCAGCAACACGTGGTGGTCGGCCGCGACGGCCGCCTGTCGGGCCCCGAGCTGGTCGAGGGCCTCATCGCCGGACTGCGCAAGGCCGGTCGCGAGGTGGTCGACATCGGCATGGCGCCGACCCCGGTGATCTACTTCGGCGCCTATCACCTGCGCGCCGGCTCCTGCGTGTCGGTCACCGGCAGCCACAACCCGCCCGACTACAACGGCTTCAAGGTGGTGGTCGGCGGCGAGACGCTGTCGGGCGACGCCATCCTCGATCTCTACGCACGCATCGCCGACGACCGCCTTTACACCGCGCCGGTCGAGGGTGGCCTCGAGCAGCGCAACATCGACGAGGAGTACGTGCAGCGGATCGCTTCCGACATCCAGCTCGACCGGCCGCTCAAGGTGGTGGTGGACGCGGGCAACGGCGTGGCCGGCGAGATCGCACCGCGGGTGCTGGAGGCCATCGGCGCCGAGGTGGTGCCGCTGTACTGCGAGATCGACGGCACGTTCCCCAACCACCACCCGGATCCAAGCGAGGCGCACAACCTCGCCGACCTGATGCAGATGGTGGCGCACCTGGATGCCGACCTGGGCGTGGCCTTCGACGGCGACGGCGATCGCCTCGGCGTGGTGACGCGAGACGGCAACAACATCTACCCGGACCGGCTGCTGATGCTGTTCGCCGCCGACGTGCTGGAGCGCAACCCCGGCGCCCAGATCATCTTCGACGTGAAGTGCACCGGCCGGCTGCCCGGGCATGTGCTGCGCCATGGCGGCAGCCCGCTGATGTGGAAGACCGGGCATTCGCTGATCAAGGCGAAGATGCGAGAGACCGGCGCCGAGCTGGCGGGCGAGATGAGCGGGCACTTCTTCTTCAAGGAGCGCTGGTTCGGCTTCGACGACGGCATCTATGCCGCGGCGCGCCTGCTGGAGATCCTGGCGGCCCAGGGTGGGCGCCCGAGCGACGTGCTCGACGCGCTGCCCGACGGCGTCGCCACCGCGGAGATCAAGGTGCCGGCACCCGGTGACAACCCGCATGCCTTCGTGGAGAAGTTCGTGGCCAGTGCCACCTTCGACGAAGCACGCCTGTCGACCATCGATGGCCTGCGCGTGGACTGGCCCGACGGCTGGGGACTGGTGCGTGCCTCGAACACGACGCCGGTGCTGGTGCTGCGTTTCGACGCCGACAACAACCAGGCGATGGCGCGCATCAAGGAGGCCTTCAGGGCCCAGTTGCTCGGCGTTGCGCCGGAGCTGGAACTGCCGTTCTGATACCGGTGGGCCGGGACCCGGGTCCCGGCCGTTTTAGCCGCGCCCGTTGCTGTCGGTGGTCTTCAGCTCGCGATAGCGCTCCAGCGCGGACGTCAGCTCCTCGTCCATGGCCTGCTGTTCCTGCAGTTGTTGCTCGAGGACTTCCTGCTGCTGCCTCAGGCCGTGGTGCTGGGCGAGGATCTGGTTGCCCAGCGCCTTGTTCACCGGCTTGCCCGCCAGTTCGGTTTCGGCCGCGCGCTGCAGCAGGCTGAGCAGGCTGCGGCGCGCACCGTCGATGCCCAGCCTGGAGGTCTCGAGGCTGGAACGGATGAGTTCGATGCGGTGGTTGAAGGCGCGCTGCAGCTCGTCCTCGCTGGCGTAGGACTCGACCATGGCCAGCTCCCGCCTGATCTCCGCGGCGGCTTCGAGCGCGGCCAGCCGCTGCTGTTCGGCCAGCCGTGCCGCCTCGCTGCGCTCTTCATCGGTCAGGGCGCGGTCGACGCGGCGGGTCGGCATGCCGGAGGCGCTGAATTCGGTGCGGGCACTGTCGACCGCGGTTGCCGGAAGCGCGTCGCCGCAGACCTTGCTGCCATTCTCGTCCCAGCAGTAGATCTTCTTCTCGACGGTTTTCTGCTTCTGTGCGAACGCTGGGATCGACGCGGCCAGCAGGCTGGTGCCGAGGACGAGGCTGATGGAGCGGAGGGTGGCGCTGTTCATGTGGGCCTGTTCCGTGACGCTGTCGCTATCAGGTACAGGTGACGCAAGAGTCGGGCCAAGCCGCGGTTACGCCGCCGCGCCCGGATCGTCGCTGCCGTAGGCGTCCCGGTAGGCCAGCAACTGCTCCCGGTGGGCCGCGAGTCCGGGGTTGTCGGCGGCCATGGCCAGCAGGTCGTCCAGGCTTGCGACGGCGACCACCGGCACGCGGTGCTCCTGTGCGACAGATTGTGCCGCCGAGCGTCGGCTGCGGGTGGGGTCGACCACTTCCTGCCGGTCCAGCGCGATCACGATGCCGGCCAGCTGGCCGCCAGCCCCCTCAATGATCGCCAGCGCCTCGCGCACGGCGGTGCCGGCGGTCATCACGTCGTCCACCACCAGCACGCGGCGGCCTTCGAGCGGTGCGCCCATCAGATGCCCACCCTCTCCGTGGGCCTTGGCTTCCTTGCGGTTGAACGCCACCGGCAGGTCGCGGCCGCGACGGGCGTACTCGCAGGCGAGCGCGGTCGCCAGGGGGATGCCCTTGTAGGCGGGGCCGAACAGCAGGTCGAAATCGACGCCGGCGGCGTCGATCGCGTCGGCGTAGCAACCCGCCAGGCCGGCCAGTGCCGCGCCGCTGTCGAACCGGCCGGCGTTGAAGAAGTACGGACTGGTGCGCCCCGACTTCAACGTGAACTCGCCGAAACGCAGTGCCTCCGACTGGATGGCAAGCCTGAGGAATCGGGTTCGGTGGTCGGTCATGGTCGGGTCCGGGTTCGCGGTTGGCCCCAGCGGCGAACGGGGGCTGGATGAAGGGGAATGATAGGGCACCGCCGCGGTAGCCGGCCCGGGTGGCGGGGCCGTTGCTATGATCGCCGGACCCCCATGCAGGACCGTCCATGCGGATCATCAGCTTCAACGCCAACGGCCTCCGCTCCGCGGCCAGGAAAGGATTCTTCGAGTGGTTCCGTGACCAGGACGCCGACGTGCTTTGCGTGCAGGAAACCAAGGCGCAGGAACACCAGCTCGCCGGCCCCGAGTTCCTGCCCGAGGGCTATCGCGCCTTCTTCCGCGACGCGACCACCAAGAAGGGTTACAGCGGGGTCGCCATCTACACCCGGCGGGAACCGGACGAAGTCCGTACTGCCATGGGCTGGGAGCCGTTCGACGAAGAAGGCCGCTACATCGAAGCGCGCTTTGGCAACCTCAGCGTGGTCTCGTTCTATATCCCGTCCGGCTCGTCGGGCGAACTGCGGCAGGGCTTCAAGTTCGAAGTAATGGACTGGCTGCGCCCGCAGCTGCAGGAATGGCTGGCCAGCGGCCGCGACTACGTGTTGTGCGGCGACTGGAACATCGTGCGCAGCGCGCTCGACATCCGCAACTGGAAGTCCAACCAGAAGAACTCCGGTTGCCTGCCGCCGGAACGGGACTGGCTCAACGGCCTGTGCGGCGAAGGCGGGGATGGCGGACCCTGCTGGGTTGACACCTATCGTGCGCTGAACCCGGAGGCGCAGGACTACACCTGGTGGAGCAATCGGGGCGCCGCCTATGCGAAGGATGTCGGCTGGCGGCTGGACTACCAGTTCGTGACGCCCGGGCTGGCCGAGCGCCTGCGCGGCTGCTCGATCCTGCGTGAGCCGCGGTTCTCCGACCACGCCCCGTACACCGTCGACTATGACCTCTGACACGACGGCCGTAGCGCCCGCGGCCCGGCCGGGCTGGCGGCAGGTGGTGGGCCGGCTCGGGCAGCCCAAGGTCGCGGTGATGCTGCTGTTGGGCTTCGCCTCGGGCCTGCCGTTCATGCTGGTCGGCAACACCATGGGCTTCTGGCTGCGCGAGGGCGGCATCGAGCTGTCGGCGATCGGCTTCCTGTCCTGGGTCGGCCTGGCCTATTCGCTCAAGTTCCTGTGGGCACCGGTGGTGGACAAGGTCGATGCGCCACTGCTGGGCCGCTGGCTCGGCCGCCGCCGGGGGTGGATGGCGCTGTCGCAGATCACCGTGATCCTGGCGCTGGCCGGGATGGCGATCGTAAAGCCCGAGGGCGGCCTCATGGCCTTCGCCGTGATGGCGCTGGTTGCGGCCTTCGCGTCGGCGACCCAGGACATCGTGATCGACGCTTGGCGGATCGAGAGCTCCAACAACGGCGAGGAGCTGGCGCTGCTCAGCGCCGGCTATCAGCTGGGCTACCGCGCTGCGCTGCTGGTCACCGACGCGTTGATCCTCATCCTGGCGGCCTATATCGGATGGTCGATTTCCTACCAGGCGATGGCCATGGCGATGGGACTCGGCCTGCTGGCCACGTTCCTGGCGCGCGAGCCCGCGGCCGCGCTGCGGGCGGCAACCACGCATGGTTCGCTGATGACCGGACGGGGATTGTTCGATGCCGTGGCCGGTCCGTTCATCGCCTTCTTCAAGCAGCACGGCAGCTGGGCGTTGCTGATGCTGCTGACCATCAGCCTGTACCGGCTGCCCGACTTCGTGATGGGTCCGATGGCCAATCCGTTCTATGCCGACCTGGGCATCGACAAGGAGACGGTGGGCGCGGTGCGCGGTTCGATCGGGCTGTTCGCCTCGCTGGGCGGGATCGCCGCGGCCGGGCTGTTCGCGGTGAGGTTCGGCTTCGTCGCCACGCTGCTGATGGGCGCGATCCTCGGCCCGGGCTCCAACCTGGCCTTCGCCTACCTGGCCCACCACGGCGCCGATGCCACCGTCTTCAGCATCGCGATGGTGATCGACAACTTCTCCACCGGCTTCGCCGGCGTGGCACTGGTCGGCTACATGTCCAGCCTCACCAACGTCGGTTACACGGCCACCCAGTACGCCCTGCTGAGTTCTTTCTACGCGTTGTTGGGCAAGGTGCTCAAAGGCATGTCTGGCGTGGCGGTCGAATCCCTTGAGGTCGGCCGCACCTTGCTGGACGCCTATGCGCTGTTCTTCGTGGGGACGGCACTGCTCGGCTTGCCCGCGCTATTGTTGTGCCTGTTGCTGGTCCTGCGCCGGCCTCCGGCCGCGCCGGTCGCCGAAGCTCCCGGCAGCGCGTAGACTCCCGGCTGCAGGGGAGGAGAGGGAAACATGAGCGAAAACCTGCTGTTGGAGGTGGACTCGCTGCTGTTGGAGCGGGTCCGGCGATATGCGAAAGCGTCCGGTCGCACCGAACGCGAGGCCATCGGGCACTTGCTCGAGCACGGCCTGTTTGCCTGCGAGGCCGAAATGAAGGCGCGCTTCGATGATTCCGATGCCGACGCCCTCAAGGCGGCGATCGCAGCGCTGGAGTCGATCCAGGACGATCCGGGCTTCTCGTTGATCGGGCGGGCGAAATCGGATGGTGCCGAGGCACCGGTTCCGGCCGGGCGTCACGCCGCCGGGTAGACCACGCCCAGTACCCGCAGGCCACGCGCTCCGGTGACGCTGGGCAGGTTGCCCGGCAGCCCGAGCAGTGCCTGGCGGGCGAGCCAGGCAAAACCCATCGCCTCGACGAAATCCGGGTCCAGACCGTGCGCTGCGGTCGACTCGATCCGGGCCTCCGGCAGGCGTCCCTGGAGGCGCGCGATCAGCAGCGGATTGTGCACGCCGCCGCCGCAGGCAAGCACCCGGCGGGTGGTCGGCTGATGCGCCAGCAGTGCATCGGCGACGGTTGCCGCGGTCAGCTCCAGCAACGTGGCCTGCACGTCCTCCGGCCGCTCGCTGCCGCGCAGGTGGGTGCGCAGCCATTCCAGATGGAACTGCTCCCGCCCGGTGCTCTTGGGAGGCGGTAGCCGGAACCACGGGTCGCCGCGCATCCGCTCCAGCAGCGCATGGTCGGGCTGGCCCGAGGCGGCGAAGGCGCCTTCGGCATCGTAGGCGACGCCCCGGTGGATCGCGCACCACGCATCGAGCAGAGCGTTGGCGGGGCCGGTGTCGAAACCGCGGACCTCGCCTTGAGCCGGAAGCAGCGTGAAGTTGGCGATGCCGCCGAGGTTGAGTACCGCCCGGTCCTCGTCGTGCGAGCGCAGGACCGCGGCGTGCAGCGCCGGCAGCAGGGGCGCGCCGTGGCCGCCAGCCGCGACGTCACGCCGCCGGAAATCCGCGACGGTGGCGATGCCACTACGTTCGGCGATGACGTTGCCGTCGCCGATCTGCCACGTGAATGGATGGCGCTGGTCTCCCGCGGCCCCGGCGGGGCGATGGCGCACGGTCTGGCCATGGGAGCCGATCGCCCGGACGGCGCTTGCGCCCAGGCCTGCGTCTTCCAGCAGTGCCAGCGCGGCATCGGCGAAGGCTTCGGCGACGCGTACATCGAGCGTGGCCAGTTCTTCGACCGAGTGCGCGGCACCGCCCTGGCCAAGCTCGACCAGGCGTGCGCGGACCAAAGGATCCCAGGGATAAGTGTGGCCGAGCCGAAGGATGCAGCCGCCATCGGCGACGAACTCCACCAGCGCCGCATCGATGCCATCGGCGCTGGTCCCGGACATCAGACCGACATAGAGCTCTGCCGGCGCCCCGGGTTGTACTGCCATGTCAGGCCTTCTTGTCGACCTTGCTGGTCTTGGCCGGCTCGGACTCGGCCTGCGCGTAGCGGACCTGCTCGACCTGCTGCATGCGTGCCACCACCGGTGCGGTACTGGCCTGGAAGGCGACGAGCGCCGCGCCCTTGAGCGGCTCCGGCGGCGGCATGGTGACCGTCAGCGGATTGCGGTGCACGCCGTTGATGCGGAATTCGTAGTGCAGGTGCGGGCCGGTCACCAGCCCGGAGGCGCCGACGTAGCCGATCACCGTGCCCTGCTTGATCGTGGCGCCGGGCTTGTACTTGCCGAAGCGCGACATGTGCGCGTAGAGCGTGGTGTAGCCCTTGCCGTGGTCCAGCACGACGGTGCGCCCGTAGCCGCCCTTCCATCCAACGAAGGAGACGCGGGCATCGCCGGCGGCGTGGATCGGGGTACCGGTGCCTGCGCCGTAGTCGACACCCTGGTGCGCGCGGGTGCGGCCGAGCACGGGGTGCTTGCGCGCCTTGCTGAAGCCCGAGGTGATGCGCGCGTACGGGATCGGCATGCGGATGAAGGCCTTCTTCAGTGGCCGGCCGTCGGCGGTGTAGTAGCCGACCTTGCCGTCATGCTCGAAGCGGAAACCGGAATAGGTCTTGCCGCCGGTGGTGAACGTGGCGGCGGCGATGTTGCCGGTGCCGATGCGCTCGCCTTCGCGCCAGGTCTCTTCATAGACGACGCTGAAGCGGTCGCCTTTCTGGGCGTGGCTGAAATCGATGTCGTACTGGAAGATCTCGTCGGTCATCGTCGAGATCGCGGCGGGCGAGAGCCCCGCCTTGCGCGCGGCCGCGTACAGCGAGCTGCTGATCTCGCCGGTGGTCACCACCGTGCGGGTCTGGCTTGGCCGTTCGATGACGGTTTCGGAGATGGCGTCCCCGGTGATCGCAAGTTCCACCCGGTGGGTGTCGTCGCGGTCGAAACGGAAGGCACGCAGCCCGCCGGTGGCGGGGATGTCGAACGCCAGCTCGGTGCCGGGCCGCAGCCGGCTCAGCGCGTCCCTGGCACCCGGATGTTCCAGGATGCGGTACATGGTGGTTGCGGGGACGTCGAGCTGCCCGAAGATCTCACCCAGGGTCTGGCCGCTCTTCACGCGCACGATCTGCCAGCTGTCGAACGCCTCGGCCTGCTTGCTGCGGGCCGGCAGCGGAGGCAGCGGCAACGTCATCGATTGCCGGGGCATCGCGCCTGCACCGGTTTCCAGATGGTCGAAACCGGGGACGATGGCGGCGACGAGCATGCCGACGGTGGCGAACAGGCTGGCCTGCACCCACTGTCGCCGCGACCAGCGGCCGTTGAACCCGTCGGACAACTGTCGTGCCAGCACCGGACGATGCAGGGCGGCTTCGCGGAGCTGTTTCAGGTGTTCGCGCCGCGCAGGCCCGGACTTCGGTGATGTCATTCGTGGTCTCTCCCGGCGCGCGGATGTGAAAGCGGCGTCGCGGGGTTACCATAGTCACGCGAGAAGTACGCGTCAAACCCTTGAGCTGAATGGAATTTTTACGTTTGGCGGGAAACGCGACACAGTTATCTTTTCTTCACGACGGCCGTCGCCAAGTGCTTCGCCCGTTCTGCTGCGAGCACGCCCTTTGTCCGACCTGACGAACGCCACGCCTACCACTTCCATCGACTCTGCCCTTGAGCTGATCGGCCGCGGCGCCGACGAGATCCTCAAGCGCGACGAACTGGTCGCCCGCCTGCAGCTGGGCCGGCCCCTGCGCATCAAGGCCGGCTTCGATCCGACGGCTCCGGACCTGCACCTGGGCCACACCGTGCTGTTGAACAAGCTGCGTCAGTTCCAGGACCTCGGCCACCAGGTGATCTTCCTGATCGGCGATTTCACCGGAATGATTGGCGACCCGTCCGGCAAGAGCGCCACCCGCAAACCGCTGACCCGCGAGCAGGTGCTGGCGAACGCCGATACCTATGCCCAGCAGGTGTTCAAGGTGCTGGATCGCGACCGCACCGAGGTCCGGTTCAACTCCGAATGGTTCGGCAGGATGTCCGCCGCCCACATGATCCGGCTGGCAGGCCAGCACACCGTCGCCCGCATGCTCGAGCGCGACGATTTCGCCAAGCGCCATGCGGCACAGCAGCCGATCGCGATCCACGAGTTCCTCTATCCGCTGGTGCAGGGGCACGATTCGGTGGCGTTGCAGGCGGACGTCGAGCTCGGCGGAACCGACCAGAAGTTCAACCTGCTGATGGGCCGCGGCCTGCAGGAAGCCGCCGGACAGGCGCCGCAGGTGGTGCTGACCATGCCGCTGCTGGAAGGCATCGACGGCGTCCACAAGATGAGCAAGTCGCTCGGCAACTACATCGGCATCGACGAGGCGCCCATCGACATGGTCACCAAGGCCATGAAGATCGACGACACCCTGATGTGGCGCTGGATCGAACTGCTGAGCTTCGAGATCGGCATGGACGAGGTGCCCGGCCTCAGGCGCAACATCGACAGCGGCGCGCTCAATCCCCGCGACCTCAAGCTGCGGCTGGCGCGGGAGCTCACCGCGCGTTTCCATGGTGCCGACGCCGCCGACCGTGCGGTCGCAGGATGGAATGCCGCGGTTCGCGGGCAGGGCGACACGTCACAGTTGCCGCTCAACGACGTGGCGGTGCCGGCCGAGGGCCTGCGGATTGCCGCGCTGTTGACGGCGGCAGGGCTGACGCCGAGTAATTCCGAGGCGAACCGCAAGCTCAAGGAGCGGGCGGTGCGGATCGACGGCGAGGTCCTGGAGGACCCGCAGCGGATGCTGCAGCCAGGCTTCGAAGGGGTCCTGCAGGTCGGCAAGCGCACGTTCGCACGCGTGCGGCTGGTGCAAGGCTGAACGTCGCGCTCACCGCCGCCGCAACCGCGCAAAAATTTTCGTCGATCCCCCTTCCCAATCCGTCACAAGGCGTGCACAATGCGCGGCCCGCCACGGAGCAGTCGGCCGCGGCGGGGAGCGGCAGAAAAAAGTGGAAGTTGAGGTGTTGAC